>ENA-OWYG01000452-OWYG01000452.1-human-gut-metagenome-genome-assembly--contig:-NODE-452-length-26605-cov-6.777552_pt1 | contig 26605 bp, 18 predicted proteins | sample MGYA00249747_ERZ652080 | MGnify/ENA primary metagenome ERZ652080 (study PRJEB26925, sample SAMN05827071) | human gut metagenome | biome: ENVO:2100002; feature: ENVO:00000062; material: ENVO:00002003...
AATTTTGATAATTGAATACATTTATTTTTATAATTTTTACAGGAGGAAACAAAAATGGCAGCAAAAATTTTTTATCAGGAAGATTGTGATTTATCTTTATTGGATGGAAAAAAAATTGCGATTATCGGATACGGTAGCCAGGGACATGCTCATGCATTAAACTTAAAAGAATCTGGCTGTGATGTTATCGTTGGTCTTTATGAGGGAAGTAAATCCTGGGCTAAAGCTGAAAAGCAGGGATTAAAAGTTTATACAGCAGCAGAGGCTGCAAAACAGGCTGACATCATCATGATCTTAATCAACGATGAGAAACAGGCAAAACTTTACAAAGAAAGTATTGAGCCAAACCTTGAAGAAGGTAATATGTTAATGTTCGCTCATGGTTTCAACATTCACTTCGGATGTATCGTACCACCTGCAAACGTTGATGTAACAATGATCGCTCCTAAGGCTCCAGGTCATACAGTACGTTCTGAGTACTTAGCAGGAAAAGGAACACCTTGTCTAGTTGCTGTAGAGCAGGATTACACAGGAAAAGCTCAGGAACTTGCATTAGCTTATGGTGCTGGTATCGGTGGAGCAAGAGCAGGTCTTCTTGAAACAACATTCAGAACAGAGACAGAAACTGACTTATTTGGTGAGCAGGCAGTACTTTGTGGTGGTGTTTGTGCTCTTATGCAGGCTGGTTTCGAAACACTTTGCGAAGCTGGTTATGACCCACGTAACGCATACTTCGAATGTATCCATGAGATGAAGTTAATCGTAGATTTAATCTACCAGTCAGGTTTCGCTGGAATGAGATATTCTATCTCTAATACAGCTGAATACGGTGACTACATCACAGGTCCTAAGATCGTAACAGCTGAGACAAAGAAAGCAATGAAACAGATTCTTTCTGATATTCAGGATGGTACATTCGCAAAAGACTTCTTACTTGATATGTCTGATGCTGGATCTCAGGTACACTTCAAAGCTATGAGAAAACTTGCTTCTGAGCATCCATCAGAAAAAGTTGGTGCAGATATCCGTAAGCTGTACAGCTGGAGTGATGAAGACCAGTTAATCAACAACTAATTTTTGAACATATTTTAAAAGCCCTAAAGCCGCTTAAATAGTGGCTCTAGGGCTTTTTTCTTTTTCTGAGAAGTACTAAAAAGATACTAGGACTACCTACTACCTACGAATAGAATTGTATAATTATGTAAATTTATTTAGTTCAATTTAGCTATATTTATAACCCAATTCAGACAAAGATATGAGAATTTATGATGGTTATGCCAAAATTCTTTGATTTAATATGCTTGACAATTAGAGTAGCTTGAGGTATATTGTATTCCACTTTGACGATAAATTCATTTTATGAAAAGAGAAAAGGTGGGAAATTTATGACATTTTATCAAGAGCTGCAACTTAGCTCAACTGGTTCAAAAGAATTGATCAAAAAGACAACAGACCCGAAGGAAAAGAGAAGGCACATCCTAATTTATAATGTTAAGGTATACCTTGTTGTGGCTTTCTGCTTTGCTTTAGTAACGCTGTTTAGCGCAGTATTTGGTTCTGGAAACAGTGTTGCAGGAGTTGTTGTTCTCTTAGCATTGCTTGTATTAAGACAGGCGGATTTCGGAATTAAAACAACACATGGTCTTTTGTGTATTGCAGGAATTTTCGGGATTCTTATCATAGGGCCGAGATTTACAAACACTTTAGCCCCGATACCTGCATTTTTTGTAAATCTTGTTTGTATTATGTTACTGATGATTTTAGGCTGCCATAATGTGATCATGTCTAATCATTCAACATTTGTATTAGGATATTTATTATTACAGGGATATGATGTTACTGGAGAAGAGTATAGTATGCGAGTAATAAGTTTACTCATTGGAATGGCTATCTGCATGGCAGTATTTTATAAGAATCAGAGGAATCGGCCATATCGCCGGACATTTCTTGATTTGTTCAGAGAATTTAATCTTCATTCTGCAAGAAACTGGTGGTATATTCGACTGACAGTAATGGTTTCTACCGCATTACTCATTATGTCTTTATTAGGATTACCAAGAGCGATGTGGGCAGGAATTGCCTGTATGTCTGTATGTCTGCCATTTTCCAGTGATTTAGTTGCAAGGGCTAAATTAAGAGGGCCTTATAATATCTTAGGTTCCCTCATTTTTGTGGTACTTTATATTGTTCTTCCAAAATCAATGTACCCATATATCGGAATTATTGGTGGAATTGGAGTGGGATATTCTGCAGGTTACGCGTGGCAGACCGTGTTTAATACCTTTGGTGCGTTGTCCATTGCTTCTGGGTTATTTGGAATGACAGGAGCGGTTGTGCTTCGTATTGGAGCCAATGTATTTGCTTCTATTTATACGGTTCTTGTGGATAAGGTGTTAAATAAGATATTTGAATGGACAACACAGATAGCTCCGAAATATGAGTCTTAAAAAATATAATGGAAACAGAAGAAATACATTTTCATATCTAATTGAATAAATTAATCTCCATCAGAAATAGAATCTTTGAAAAAATTACAAAAACCCCAGAATTTATGGTAAAATAGATTTAAAAAGAAAGAGGGGTGGAGCATATGATTAAAGTCTTGATGATATGCCATGGCAATATCTGCAGATCACCAATGGCGGAATTTATTTTAAAGGATATGGTGAAAAAAAAGGGAATGGAGGATTCGTTCCTTATTGCTTCCTGTGCAACGAGCAGGGAGGAAATTGGTAATTCTCTGCATCCGGGTGCAAGAGCGAAGCTTGATGAGATGGGGATACCTCATAAAAAGCGTGCGGCGGTACAGCTTACCAAAGAAGATTATACTACCTATGATTATCTGTTGTGTATGGATCAGTGGAATATCAATAATGTAAAGAGGATCATTGGTCATGATCCAAAGCACAAGGTACATCTGCTATTAGAATATGCAGGGGTTAAGAGGGATATTGCAGACCCGTGGTATACTGGTAATTTTGATGTGACTTATGATGATATTGTTCAGGGATGTGAGGCATTTCTTGAGGAATTAGGTGTATAATTTGTCGATACAGGAAGGAAAATATGAAGATTATTATCAAATGTACGGACGGAATCATGACCGGCAAGGAATGGCGATTTAATGGAAGCGGACAGATTACATTAGGAAGGGAAAAGGGCAGCATGGTTACAACTGCACCCGAAGATAACAGTATTTCAAGGCATCAGTGTGTGATAGATGTCGTGCCGCCGAATGTTTATGTTTCTGATGCAGGAAGTACACATGGAACTTATGTGAATGGTCAGCTTATCGGTAAGAAAGGTCAGGGAGGACAGTGCCCGGTCAGAGATGGTGCATTTATTGGTGTAGGTTCCGGTGGAAGAACAGCAGTATTTCAGATTCGTATTATAGAAGAAGAACGTGGAACAGTTTCACCGGATTATATAGCTGACAATATGGACAACCACTACAATAGAAGTTTCAATGGACAGAATCTTGGGAACGATTTTGCTTCTTCTTTTCAGTTTGTCGTTCCAAGAATCAGGGATATATTTATTCGTCCAGTACATACTGCGATAGAATTTGGCAAGATGAATAGCGCAATACTCGGAACGACAATGATATTAATTAATATGGCTGTTTTACTTGTATTAGCGGTTATTGTTATGGCGATTGCAAAAGATAAGCTATTTGGTTTTGGTGCCTATGTGCCGTGGGGAAGAATCATCATTGGTGTAGAACTTATGGCAGCATTTAGCTATTTTGGACTTGCAGCTTTAATGCTTCTTTCTGCAAGAGTATTTTTCAGAGCGGAGATAACATATGCACAGCTTTTGTCATTCTATGGAGTACAGGCTATATGGAGCACAGCGTATCTTCTTGTAGAGAGTTTCCTACTTATGATTGGAACAGAGGGAAGCATCATGTTATGTCTGTTTGTTTTTTGGATAAGTATTCTCCATACATTTTTAATTGGTATTTTCAGTTATGGAGAAGTTGTGCATTTGTCACCCGATAAGAAAATGTATTCTTATTTTGTGTTTGTGATTTTATACATTATTACATATGCAATTATTCTTGCAATTTTGGGAGGCGGAGTAAGGGATAGTCTTTTTGGACTTATCTAATTATTCATCATATTGGTAGGATTGCCTTTTTAAATGTAATTCAACAAGGCAATATGATTAAAATTTTCTACCCTCATAGATGTATATTCCGTTTGGGGGATAGGAAGTCTAACTAAATAAAAAAGAAAACTCTACCATACGATATATTAGAGTAAGGAAAGGTTATATAGCAGCATATTTCCTCACAAATAATAGTAGTCGTTGGTAGAGTTTTTTTATTTTAAGAGGCAAAAAGGGTCAAGTTATGAAACGGTATGGCATTGTATGTAAAAATAGAAGTATGAAAAGCACGCATTTAAGCCCTTTTTGCAATGTACGAAAATCTTTTCAATTTTATTAATAAAAATTGTTTGGTTTTTTTCAGACTATTGCAAAAATTACTATAAAATGGTATTTTTATAGTAACAATTTTAGCGAATAAAAAGAAAATTAAAAAGGAGAGAAAGTATGGGATACAGAGAAAGAAATAACAGCCAAAATGGTGGGTGGAACACAGGAAATAACCTGCAGTCAGGCTGGAATGCCAGGAATTCTTCACAAAATAGCTGGAACCCTAATAACTCGCAGTCGGGTTGGAATCCGGGAAATAGTCAGCAGCCAGGTTGGAATCCAGATAATTCCCAGCAAAACTGGAACAATATGAATCCAAACAGTCAGTGGAATCCTAATATGGGCGGAGGCTATCAGGGGGATCCGGGAAGGAAAAATCGTGGGGGACTGACAAAAGAAGTAATTATTGCCCTTCTTATCGCAGTAGCAGCCATTGTGTTTGTTGTTATTTTATTTGTGGTTAGTGGAAAAAAGAGTAGCTCTCAAAAGGACAATAACAGCACGAAAAGTTCCACCCAGGCAGTAGCAGAAGCAACAACGCAGGCAGCGACAGAGGAGACACAGGCTACAACAGCCGCAACAACACAGGCAACTGTAGCAACAACAGCTGCAACACAAAGTCAGAACACGACAACAGCCGCAATGGACAATACGTTTATTTTCTCAGATAGTAATTCCAGGAAACTTACAAAAGAAGAAGTACTTAGATTAAGTGCATGGGATACAAAGCTTGCGAAGAATGAGATTTATGCCCGCCATAATAGAAAGTTTGATAATCAGAAAATCCAGGCATATTTTGATTCGCAGCAGTGGTATCATGGAACCGTCGCACCATCCGATTTTGATGAGGATGTTTTTAATGAGTATGAGAAGGCCAATGTAGAGCTCTTAAAGAAAGCAGAAGATGGAACACTGACAGCAAGTACATCCTCAGGAACATCCAGTACAGATGATGGGTATATTATTTCAGATAGCAGTATCAGGGAACTTACAGATTCTGATCTTAGCGGACTATCTAAAGGTAAGTTAAGGATAGCAAGGAATGAGATTTATGCCCGTCATCACAGAAAGTTTGACAGTGCAGATCTCCAAATCTATTTTGATAAAAAAAGCTGGTATTCAGGAACAATTGAGCCATCTGATTTTGATGAAAAGAATGAGCTTAGCCAGATAGAAAAGAAAAATATCGACTTGATAAAAAAATATGAATAAAAATATTTGAAATAATCTTTAATTATTTTAAAATAGAAACAAAGTAACAGACACGAGGGGAAAAAATATGAGAAAAAGATTTAGTTTATGTAAGAAAGTGGGAGTATTTCTTCTTACAGCAGTGATGTGTACAAGCCAGCTCAATGTTCAGGCAGAGAAAAAGTATGATTTTGAGACAGAATATCAGGTGGTTGCCGGAGCAAACGGATATTTTATCGCGAAAAATCAAAAAGGAGAGTACGGTCTGCTTGATCGTGAAGGGGAAAAAGCGGTTGGTTTTGACTACAGTGAGATGGAGTTTCCGAAAGATACCATGCAGTATCAGTACATAAAGGTAAAGCAAAACAAAAACTGGGGAATTGTAGATTATGATGAGAATCCATTAGTTCCTTTAAATTTTGAAAAAGTATCCGAATACAGTAATGGAAATACCATTGCAGCCGGATATAACGGAAATACAACATATCTTTATGATTTAAAGGGAAAGGAACAAAAGAAACAGCTTACAGGTTCTGGAAGTTATTCTGTTATTTCAGATACTGTTTTCTGGGGAAAAGAAGACATTCGTAATGAGAAGGATAATACTTTAGTAAAGTTAGAGGAAAACAAACTTTTAGATAAGAAGAAAAACAGTCTTGTTGTAAAGGTCGGAGATACTCACTATGCAGTACAAAGGTATACAACACAGCTGACAGGTAATTTAGAGACAGACCAGAATATTGAAGTGTATGAAAAAGATGAAAAGACACAGGATATTCTTCCAGAGGAAGAATGGGTAAAGGATAAAGACAGTACAGTAAAGGGAAGTCTTAAACTGATTAAAGCGGTATCCGATAAAAATATCATAGCAGATATGCAGATGGATGATGGATTCAAAGTTATTTATAACATTGAAGATGGACAGAGCACATCAAAATATAAGAGCATTGGCGAGTTTAGGGATGGAAAAGCCTTTGCGGTAGATATGGATAACAACATTAAGATCATAGACACATCAGGAAAGGCTATCAATAAAAATGATATCGAGGTTGCAGACTATAAGGAAAATACCGACAGCTTAAAGTCAGGTACTATGACAGAAAGTGAACTTGAAAAAGAGAAGAATCAGGATATCAAAAAAGAAGGACAAACTTCATTTCTTAAGTTTGAAAATGAAAAGAAGGATCGTTTTAAATTATACAGCCTTACAAAAGAAGATGTTATAAAAGGTACATGGAAAGATGTAAAGTTTGTTGGAAATGATTTTGTCCTTTTACAAAACGAAGATGACAAGTATGGTGTGATAGATAAAGATGGGAAAACCGTTGTAGAATTTGGAAAGTTTAGCAAAGACGAACTTTTAAATGCAAGCTATTGCAATAGTGGAATTACCGTTGTAAAACAAAATGGCAATAAAAATGATGTATACTATTATCAGACGGCAAAGGAAGTAAAAAAGAGCTTCTTTGAAGCAAATAAGAAGATCATTCTTTTTGCCGGAATCGGTGTAGCCATTCTTCTTGTTATTTTATGTGTCATTATTGCATTAAAGAAAAAGGCAGCAGCAAAAGCAGAAGAACAAAGACAGCAGGAAAAGAGACAGCAGGATGCACAGAGATGTAAACCTGTTTCTCCAAAGTTCCAGCAGCCAACAATACAGCCAGAACCACAAAGAAGAGAAAAGCCACCGGTAAAGAAGCCAAATGTTACATCAGGAAAGGGTACTTCAATCCATTCTGCCGTAAAAGCCAGTGCATCTAAACCGAAAAAAGGTTATTTAGAAGGTGTTCGTGGAGAATACACTGGTGCGGTAATACCGTTAGAAGAAGGCATGAAGATCCGTATCGGAAGAAGTCAGGAAAATAATGATCTTATTTTAAATAGTGTTAAAATAAGCAGACATCACTGCATTATTGATTATGATTCAAAACGTGGTCAGTACAGAGTCGTAGATTATTCTTCTAATGGAGTATATCTGCCAGATGGAACGAGGTTAGAGCGTAAAAAACAGACATGGCTTAATGCAGGAACTACCATTATTATTGGAAATGAGGAGAACGTATTTAAGCTGGGAAAAAGTAAATAAACCAGCAGAATAAGCGAGGAATCAATGCAAAAAGAAGTAGAGGGGAACAAAAGAATCACGCAATGTATGGGCTGTATGGAAATCTATGAAGCATTTGATGATATCTGTCCATACTGTGGTTATATTAACGGAACGATGCCGGAGGAAATGTACCATTTAGAGCCTGGAACAGTGCTTGATAAAAAGTATTTAGTAGGTAAGGTACTTGGATTTGGCGGTTTTGGAGTAACCTATATTGCCTGGGACCAGGTTCTTCAAAGAAAGGTAGCTATTAAAGAGTATTTTCCAAGAGAATGTGCCTCAAGAATGAATGGAACAGAGGAGATTACGATTTTTACAGGAGACAGGAAAAAGCAGTTTCGAAATGGTTTAAAATCCTTTAAAGAAGAAGCGGCCAAACTGATGAAGCTTCATGATATTATCGGAACGGTGAATGTATTTGCCATTTTCGAGGAGAATAATACTGCTTACCTTGTTATGGAGTATTTGGACGGATGTACCCTAGCACAGATGTTAAAAGAAAAAAAGATAATGCCGGTAGAGGAAGCGTTAAAGATGATACGCCCAGTCATTCGTTCTTTGCAGGAAATTCATAAAAATAATCTCATTCACAGGGATATTACACCAGATAATATATTTATTACAAAGTCTGGCGAATTAAAAGTTTTAGATTTTGGTTCGGCAAGATATTCTGCTTTAGCACAGAATAAAAGTATCAGTGTGATCGTAAAGCAGGGGTATGCACCGCCAGAGCAGTACCAGCTTTACAAAGACCAGGGACCATGGACTGACGTATACAGTCTTGCGGCAACCATCTACAAAATGATTACAGGCAAGGTGCCGGAAGACTCCATCACCCGTATGGTAAAAGATACGTTAGAAGCACCATCGGCACTTGGAATCACAATAACAAAAAGTCAGGAGAATGCTCTGCTTAACGCATTAAATACCAAAATAAGCAGTAGAACGCAGACGATGGACGCATTTGAAAAGCAGCTTTTTTCCGAGGAAGAAGTGCCGCAAATTGATAATGAAACCGGGCAGCCAGTGAAGAAACCACAGAAAAAATGGATTCCCCCTGTGATTGCTGCAGGAATATGTGTTCTCTGTATTGGAGCATTTCTGCGAATGCAGCAGCCAAAGAAAGATACAGCAGTTATACAGCAGCAAAAGCAGGAAGAAAAATATGTTGTTGGCAATTATGTCGGCGTTGATCTTGAAAAGGCGGAGAATGCGGCAAAAGAATCCGAACTTCAGATTGTCATTACAAACCGGGAGAATTCGGATAAAAAAGAAGGTGTGATTCTCAGCCAGGATCCGGTGGCAGGAAAAGAAGTTGGTGAAAATAATAAAAATATTTATGTGATTGTCAGCGCGGGAAATGAAAAAGTAAAGATGCCGGATTATGTTGGAATATCTTCAAAGAAATGTGCCGAGATAGAAAAGGCAGACAATATACGGACCGTAACTTCAGAAAGTAAGGAAAGTAATATTATTCCAGAGTATGTTGTAGAGCAGAGCGAAAAAGCCGGCAATAAGATTGCAAAAGGAGCAACGGTTACCCTGTCTCTTTCGGCAGGCCGGAAGAATATAAAGAAAAAAGAATCCCATACGATGCCGGAATTGATTGGAAAAACATTTGACGCTGCATTAAAAGAGGCAGAAAAATCGCAGATTTATATAGGAATCAGTAAGCATGAATATAGCACTTCCTATAAGAAAAATACGATTAGCGCACAATCCATTGAAAAGGGAAAGAAAGTTTCTGGTGGTACAGAGATTTTATTGACAATCAGTGATGGACCAGAGCAGATGAAAGTGCCAGATGTTGTGAAAAAAGGCTTAGAGGAAGCAAAAGTTCTTTTAGAACAGCAGAAATTAAAACATACGGTTACTTTTGAATACAATGATGAATACGGCGAGGGCATTGTTTTAGAACAGAGTGTCAAAGCCGGAAAAAAAGTGGATGAGGGAAGTACGATTGATCTTGTTGTAAGTAAGGGAGCAAAAAAAGAGCCGGAAAAGACAAGGGAAAGATCTTCGAAAAGTTCGGGAGGCAGCTCGAAGAAGAAATCTAGTAGTAGTTCAAAATCGAAATCATCTAAAAAGTATAGTTCTCCTAGCCAACCAGTAAAGGGATATGGGTATGAGCCGTCTGGATCCGGGTCAAAGCGAAAAAATAGTGGAGATTCCTTAGAGGATTGGGAATATGTGAACTAGAAATACAACAGCACGGAGGTAGAAAAATGAGTGGAAAGAGATGCATGGGGTGTATGAATGAGCAAAAAGCCCAGTATACGGTCTGTCCCTATTGTGGCCTAAAGGCGGAAACAGCGCCTGATCCGTCACAGATAAGACCAGGAACCGTTCTTGCACAAAGATATGAAGTGGGATTTGCCCTTAAAATCGGACTGTATACGATTACATATATCGCCTACGACCTGCAGCGGGAGGAAAAGGTTATTGTAAAAGAGTACTATCCTTCCCAGCTTTGCAGCCGTGTAGATGGGGGCAATCGTATAGGAATCAGAGCGGGTGGAGAACAAAAGACTTTTTATGAGAGAGGGCTTACTCAGTTCTTAAAAGAAGCCAAAGACCTTCACTCTGTTTCCGTACCATTTCTTATTCCAGTACAGGATGTATTTACAGAAAATGCAACGGCATACATGATAATGCCATATTTAAATGGAAAGACATTAGAAGCGGCAATTGAAGAGAAAAAGCGCTTCTCTATAACAGAAACATTAGCTTTGATGATGCCGGTAATGGATATTACGGACAGGCTCCATCAGAAGGGAATCCTTCATTTAAACATTCACCCGGGAAATATTTTTCTGGTAGATTCCGGGGAAGTTATCCTTATGGACAGCGGAAGATACAGCCGAAGCTTTGTAGATGCGCCGATGGAAACCATAGGGGAAAACAGCAGATATCAGGCACCGGAAATTCGCAATCGTCATGAGAAGATAGATGGTTCGGTGGACGTATACAGTATTTGTGCCATTATGTATGAGATGATTACTGGAACAGAAATAGAGGACGGCGCATCCCGCATAACAAAAGATACGGTAAAGTCACCTCTTTCAAGAAGGGTAAAAGTGACAGCCAATCAGGATGCCATTTTGATGAATGGACTTGCTCTTCACAGCAAAGACCGAATAAACTCTGTAGAAAAATTGATGAAGTCTTTTGTCTCCATACGGCCAGTGCAAAAAGTAGAAGAACCAGCGGCTGTGCAGAAGAAAAAAGCACCAGAAAGAAGAAAGACAGAAGGGGCAAGACACGAGAAAAAAGCAGAATCTTCTTCTGGCAGCGGCGGTATGCTGCGTATCATTCTCCCATGTGTTCTTGTTTTATGTATTGCTGTAGGCGGTTTTATTGCATTTGGACATTTCAAAGGGAAAAATACAGCAAATATGACACAGAAGAAAAAGGTTACATCGGATACAGAAAAAACGACTTCCGTACCAAATGTATCAAACCAGACATATGAAAAGGCAAAAAAGGCAGCCAAAGATGCCGGATTTGAATTAGAAATAACAGATGCTGTGGAAGCACCAGAGGGTGAGGGAGAAGATATTGTAAGAGAGCAGGATCCAGCAGCGGGAATAGCAGCAAAAACAGGTTCTACAATCACTGTAACTGTTACAGCGCATAATACAACATTAACAGATGTGCTTAAGACCAACATGGAAATCAAGAACTATGCACTTTCTGATAAAAACAAAAAGAAGTTAAAAGCAACATTTACTGTTTATGATGTTTATGACGATAGTAAAGAGGGAAGTAACCTTATTCCTGGGTATCTTTTAGGAATTCACAGTGGTTCTCAAGACGATCAAACAACAAATTTGCTGGATATGAATTCAAAAATATTAAAGCATAGTAAAATAACACTTGTATATAGTGCGGGAAAAACAAATATCACAGAAGACCAGGATGCAGGAATTTCGGCAGGGGAACTTCTTCAAAATAATATACAGGAAGCACTTGCTGAAGCGAAGAAAAAGGATTTTTATGTAGGAATATCACAAACAGCAGATTATAAAACAAAGGATATTGCACCTCTTGGTGATGCCTATAAGATTAAAAAGTTAAATGACGATGGAAAAGAAGTTAAAATGGGGGATGATGACGAAATCAAGACTGGTGATAAAATTCTTCTTTGTTTAAGCCGTGGACCAAAACGAATTAAAATAAATGGTAAATACCTTACAAAAGATACTTATTCAGGCGAAGACTATGAATCAGCAAAAAAGGCATTAGAAAAAGCAGGAGTAACAGTTACATCGACAGAGAAATATAATAGTTCTGTATCAGCAGGAAAAGTTATTAGCACATCTTATACATGTAGCTATGAAGAAAATGAGATTGAAGAGAGCCAGCAAGGTGGAATCCATGAGGGAGATAGTGTTGTTGTTACAGTAAGTGCCGGACCAGCACCGACAACGCAGGCATCAGAACCAACACAGCCATCGAGTGGTGGAGGAAGTAGTAGCAGTAGATCAAGTTCAAAGACTTCTGGAAGAAAAAAGACAAATTCAGGGTCTACAAGTAATTCTACAAAGAAAACAAGTAAGCCAAAAACCGGATTTGGTGGCTGGAGTACAGGAGGAAAGTAAAAAATATGAATAAAGTTGAAATATGTATAAAAAAAATATTATTTTATATTATCTTTTTGATGGCAGTGCTTATTATTCCTACAATGTTTGTAAAAGCAGAAAGTAATAAGAAATCTCCAAAAACAATAGAAAGTTTTAAAATAGATAATACAAAAGGGGAATGTGATTTTACTTATAACTTGGAAGATGCTGCAGACTGGATGGAGAATATTACAGGAATTAAAAAGAATGAGCAAACAATCCCTATGTCTAAATGTATAATCAATATAGAAGACGGAACAATTACAATAAAAACTGCACTTTCAGAAAATGATAAGATTTCAATTTCATCAGAGGGATATCAAGATGTAACATTTATCGTACAGGGTGAACACCTTTTTAATACTGCATGGAAGCATGATGAAAATACACATTGGAAAGAATGTATGATAAAAGATTGTGCAGAAAGAAAAGAAGAAGTAAAACATACCGGAGGTCAGGCAACGTGCCAGAAGAAAGCCGAATGTGAAGTGTGTAGCCAGGAATACGGAGAACTTGGAGCACATAATTACGGAAGTGAGTGGAAACATGATGGAACATCACATTGGAGAGAGTGCCAGACAGAGGGATGTACAGCGAAAACAGATGTAGCGGCACATAGCGGAGGTCAGGCGACTTGTCAAAAGAAAGCCGAATGTGAAGTATGTAGCCAAGAATATGGAGAACTTGGAGCACATAATTACGGAAGCGAATGGAAACATGATGAGACATCACACTGGAGAGAGTGTCAGATAGAAGGATGTACAGCGAAAACAGATGTAGCTAAACACAGTGGAGGGCAGGCAACCTGTCAGCAAAAAGCCGAGTGTGAAGTATGTAATCAAGAGTACGGAGAATTCGGAGCACATAATTACGGAAGTGAATGGAAACATGATGGAACATCACACTGGAGAGAGTGCCAGACAGAAGGATGTACAGCGAAAACAGATGTGGCTAAACACAGTGGAGGGCAGGCAACTTATCAGAAAAAAGCCATCTGTTCTGTATGTAAAATTAGCTATGGTGAAGTCAAAAAAGAAGATAAAGCAGCCAAGGTAGCAACACAGATTAAAAAATTAGATGTAAAAGTATCTAATTTAACAATGAAAAAAATATCTGAAGTACAGGCTGCGAGAAAAGCATATAATACTCTTTCAAAAAAAGAGAAATATACCATAAAAAAAGAAGTAAGTACATTAACAAAGGCAGAAACCCTTATCAAACAAAATAATTGTGGAGCAAATGTATATTATCGTTTTTCTAATAATACACTGACTATATTTGGAAAAGGCGTTATGAAAAATTGTTTTACAAAGACAACAGCTAATATGAATATTGGAAACGCGGTTAGGGTTAGATCCTATCAAAAATATATTTCCAAAGTAGTAAATATTGTAGTTGAAAACGGTGTTAGTAAGATTGGAAATGGTGCTTTTGCCTGTATGCCAAAATTAAAAACAGCCAAAATACAAGGAAATCTTGGGATAGCAGCTCTTTGGGGATGTACAAATCTGGAAAAGGTTACTTATACAAACGGAAAGGGGACAATGGGATTTGCTTGTTTTGGAAATTGCAAAAAATTAAGAAATATGGTGATTGCGGAAGGCGTTTCTTCAATGAATCGTTCTTGTTTTGCAGGCTGTACAAAACTTAAAACAATAGAATTTCCAACGACATTAAAAGTGGTAGGAGAAACTAGTTTTCATAGTTGTACAAGTTTAAGAACAGTAACTGTAAAAGGTAAAGTAACAAAATGTAAAAAAGATGCTTTCTACAAGGTAAAAAAGTGCAAGATTATCTTAAAGACCAAAGCAGCGAAAAAAAGCAAGAAAGTCTTTGCAAAAGAGTTAAAACAGGAAGGTAACAAAAAAGTTAAAATCAAATAATCCAAACAACATTGCCCCATTTCCACAAATGGGGCGTGGAGGAAAGCAATGAAAAAACGATGTTTTAATTGTATGAAAGAATATGAGGAGCAATATGAGGTCTGTCCGCACTGTGGATATGTCGATGGCAGTCCGCCGGCAGAGGCCTATCATTTGGCTCCGGGAGAAATCTTAAATCATAAATATATTGTCGGAACAGCGATAGACAGTGGTGGATTTGGAATTATTTATCGTGCATGGGATGCACAGATGGAGCAGGTTGTTGCAATCAAAGAGTATTTTCCAAATGGGGTTGTCAGCCGTGTACCGGGACAAAACGATGTTATTGTCTATTCGGGAAAGAATCGGGAGGTTTTCCGTAAAGGTGTTGACCGCTTTTTGGTGGAAGCCCGGAATATGGCAGAGTTTTCCCAGCCAGATATCGTTGCCCTGTATGATTATTTTGAAGAAAATAATACCGCCTATATTGTGATGGAATATTTAGATGGTGTTTCTTTTAAAGAATATTTAAAGGAACGAGGCGGACGGATTCCAAGTGGAGAAGTGGTGGACATTACGCTTCATGTGCTTGCCGCTTTAGAGGAGATTCACAGCCACCATATTATTCACCGCGATATCAGCCCGGATAACATTTTCCTTTGTTCCAATCACAGAGTAAAGGTCATTGATTTTGGAGCGGCCAGGTTTTCAAGCGGGGAGGAAAGCAGTAACTTTTCAACAATCGTAAAACCTGGTTATGCACCGGCGGAACAGTACCGAACCAAGAGTAGACAGGGCCCTTTTACAGATTTGTATGCGTTGGGAGCCTGCATGTATCAGGCAGCGACAGGAGAAAAGCCGCAGGAATCTTTAGCAAGGGCAATGCACGATGATTTAAGGCCGCCAAAAGAATTAAATCCTGAAGTGCCAGAGTACTTAAGTGATATTATTATGAAGGCGATGGCAATGGACGAAGATGAACGCTTCCAGAGTTCCGAAGAGTTTATGAAGGCATTAAAAGGCCATCAGATTGCTAAGACACCAGCAAAGAAAAAACCAAAGAAGAAAAGGAAAAAAGGAAATAGCGTTTTAAAAATGGCTGTTGCAGTCGTTCTTACATTGCTTCTTTGTGCAGGCGCTTTCTGGGGCATTACAAATCATACTCGTCTTGTAAAAATGGGATATAGCGGAAAAATTGAATTCTATGTGCCAGAAAGTAAAAAAGACTATTATGGAGAAGTAGTCAATGACTATAGTATTGATTATGATAAGGAAATCTCCATTGTTCCTGTAGCGGATGAAAAGTATAAGGAAACGGTACTTGAAAAGTTAGGAACGAAGGAGAGTCCGGCAATCTTTGTCAGTGATGATTTCTCACAAAAAGAATTAGCGGATGCAGAGGACATGGAAAAATATGTTGTAGATGCGATAGAAGATTCTGAGGAGAATTTTTATTATCTAAATCAATATTACAAGAAAAAACAAGATGAAAAAAGAATGCCGTTATCTTTTAATGTCCCATTGATTCTTGAGAATCGTAATCTTGGGAAAGCGGTAAAAAAAGCAATAAATGATAGTTCGGAGTTTGCATTATCAGCTAAGGGGAAAAAAGCACAGACAGAGCTTTATCAGGTAAAAGATTCGGTAGTAGATTTATCTTCCGGCTTACATATTGATACAAAAAATAGTGTAAATAGCAAAAAGGGAATCCGAAAGTTTAAGAATGGAGAGGCTGCTTACTATATTACAGACTGGGCGGATTATCATAAAATTATCGAGAGTAAGAAATACATGGATCTTGATATTTTGTATCCAGATAAATCTACAAAAATGAAAGTTGATTTTTCTGAATATATCAGTATTTCCAGCAAGATAAATGTACAGGCAAGAATGGAAGCAGAGGATTTTGTAATGTATATGGCATTAAATCAAAGTAAATATCTGATGAAGGAAGAAAGAGAAGACAGGCTTCCGTTAAATAAGGAAGCATTGAAAAGATTTTCAGAAACATGGACTATTAATCTTGCCTCTTCCCTGGAAAAAGATGATGGACGTGTCCAGTTTGAAAACTATCTTGATACCTGCGTTTTAGACAACTAAATTTTTACAGATATCAGATGTGAAAAAATATTCTGCGTTATTTGACGGAAAGTCAATGAGATGCACACTAGAAAGCAAAAGAGGAGATGGAGGGAAAATGAAGAATAAAAAAGAGGGATTATTTATACAGTGTATTGTATGTTCACTGTTGCCGCTGATTACATTATTTATTCCTTATTTAAAGTTTGGTATTTCTGTGCCATTACTTGGAAAAGTCATGGAACAACTGACAGGAATGGATTTACTAAAAGTTATGGGAAATGTAAATAATCTGGCTAACTCAGAGCTGGCAGACTATTTAGGAAGTGACTTTTTTTCGGGGATAAAAACATATATTATTTTGATGGTACTTGTGATTTTTGTGATTCCGCTAATATTATTTATTGCTTCTGCAGTGATGCATGGTCTGGCAATGAAAAGCGGGCAGTTTACAAAGACACTTGCTATCATGCCTGGACTTGCCTTAATTTTTAGTGCAGGCGGCCTCTTATTATGCCAGGCTATTATTAAGTCAAAAATTAAGGATGCCATGTCCACATTGGCAGATGTGTCGGGGGATTTATCTAGTCTCTTTGGAGACTCTGTAAGTAATTCTGTTTCTTCCATGATAAAGTTCCAGGGAGAGATTGGCTTTTGGTTACTTGTCATTATTGCTATTGTACTAGTTGTAGAAGACTTGGTTCTTTCTTCGAAAGAAGGCGTATCAGGACAGATGCAAAAACCAGATCCGTTTGTAGAAGATGCCATTTACGCACAAAAAAGACAAGGTTCCTCGGTATCTGTACAGACACCAAAACGCCCGATTACAACATGGTCTGACTCAGATGCATTTAAAAATCCAATTTATACAAAGACTCCAGGTGGGGCAGGACCACAGCCATCCAATACACCAAAGAAGAGAACAACGACGATGACGGGAGAAGTTACACAAAAATCCCAAGTGCCTTCGGGCATGATTATTGGCATCCGCGGGGAATATAATGGGGCGCAAATCCAGATCTTTAATGGTGAGAAAATTTATATTGGAAGAAGTAGTGAGTCAAATCTTGTCTTATCCAATAAAAAGGCAAGCCGGAAACACTGCAGTATCGCCTATGATGCCAAAGAAGATAAATACAGTATTGTAAACTATTCTTCCAATGGAACCTATTTAAATGGCGGACAGCTTTTAGAAAGAGAGAAAGTTTATCATCTGCCACATGGAACGACATTCCGTGTCACAAAGGAAGATGAGTTTAAAGTATTATAAAAAGGGAACAAGCAGGAGAGGAATATGGAAGAGACATACACACAAGCAATAGACGTAAGACAGTATAAGAGGAGCGGAACACATCTGAATCTGTTAGTAGTCAGTAAGAAAGAGGGATTGTCAGAGATTCCGCTAGAGGAATTTCATAAAGACAGAATTTTTGTCGGAAGGGATGCTTCAAAATGCGGCATTGCTTTAGATTCTAAAATTGTTTCCAGCGTACATGCAAAAATCAAAATAGAAAATGGCGCGATTTATTTTGCAGATTTAGGAAGTACAAATGGTACCTATATTATGCGTAGCGGAAGTTATGTCCGCATGAAGGAAAATCGTTATGTAGGCCCGTTAAAAGAGGGAATGATGTTTCTTCTTGGCGGAAAGGGCAAAAAAAACAATGACCCGGAAAACGAAGCGATTTTATTTATTGTGACCAGTGCCGATAATGCAAACTCATGGAAAAAATATCCGCTCTTTGATGAGGAATATGTGATTGGTAAAGATAAAGACTGTGATATTGTTTTTAATCATCCGGCAGTATCTCACCACCACGCAAGAGTTTATAAGAGAGGACATCAATTTTTTGTAGAAGATCTTAACAGTACAAATGGTGTATTCGTTAACGGTGTTGCGGTAAGAGGTACAAAAGAAATTCATGAAAAGGATACGATTCAGATTGGATTACAGCTTATTGTGTTTAGTTGTGAGACGTTAATCTGTAAGACAGAAACAGAAGGTATCCAGCTTACGATGTGTGACCTTGTGAAAAAGGTAGATGGTGGAAAGAAGACGATTCTTTCCGATGTAAACTGCACAATAGAAAGCAATGAATTTGTTGCGATTGTCGGTGGTTCCGGTGCAGGAAAGTCCACGTTATTAAAAACACTTGGTGGATATGACAAGTTTTATGAGGGAGATGTTTTTTATAACGGTATTTCCTTAAAACGTCATTATAATGTCTTAAAAAACATTATTGGATATGTGCCGCAGGAAGATATTGTTTTTGAGAATCTTACATTAAAAAAGATGCTCTATTATACTGCGAAAATGAAAATGCCGGATAATACATCTATGCAGGAAATAGAGGATCGTATTCAGGAAGTACTTCGTCTGATTGAGTTAACGGAACATCAGAATACCATGATAAAAAACTTGAGCGGTGGTCAGAAAAAGAGAGCGAGTATCGCCGTAGAACTTCTGGCAGACCCAGGTATGTTTTTCTTAGATGAGCCGACTTCCGGTCTTGACCCGGGAACGGAACAAAAACTGATGCGAGTCTTGAACCGTCTTTCAAAAACACAGGGAAAAACAATCGTAATGGTAACCCATACTACACAAAGTCTGGATTTATGTGATAAAATTATTTTTATGGGTAAAAAAGGCCGTCTTGCGTTTATGGGAACACCGGAAGAAGCGAAAATGTTCTTTGGAACAGAGAGTCTCATTGAGATTTATAATCTCTTAGAAGAAGATACCGAAAGCTGGGCAGGACAGTTTGACCGGTTTAATCCAATTCCGGAAATTCCACAGATGCAGGAAGAAAGTGTGGAAAAACCAAAACGAAAGTCTGCAATAAAGCAGCTTTTTACACTGACAAAGCGTTATGGAGAACTGGTAAAGAATGACTTGCCGCGTCTGGGACTTTTAATGATTCAGCCAATTCTTATTGCAATTCTTATAAAAGTCGTTGCGAGTGATGATGTCTTTGATATTTATGAGCCAACACAGCAGATATTATTTACCTTTAGCTGTTCTGGTATCTGGATTGGTATTTTTAATACCATACAGGAAGTTTGTAAGGAGAGGGCGATTGTAAAGCGAGAATATATGTCAAACCTTAGACTGACTACCTATATTCTTTCGAAATATGCGATTCAGCTTTTGATTTCTCTTGCACAGACATTTATTTTTGTAGGATTATTTACTGTGCTTATGGGAAATCTCCCTTCAAGCGGTGTAAAGACATCCTGTTTTGCAGAAGTATTTATTACGATGTGGCTTACCATTTATTCTTCTTCTGCATTGGGACTTCTCGTATCTTCCATTATGAAAAACGGAGACAGAGCGATGGCAGTCAGTCCGTTCCTGTTAATTATCCAGCTTCTTTTCTCCGGAATTTTATTCCCGTTAAAAGGAGCATCCGAGATTATTTCTTACTTTACGGTCAGCAGATGGTCCGTAGAGGCATTAGGAAATGTAGTAGATCTCAATGGATTAAAACATAAATATCAGCAGATTCATTATAAACCGGACGATATGTTTTTACATAATTGGCCGCATTTATCCCATACATGGCTGATTTTAGTAGCATTTATTGTTGTATTAGCTGTTTTAAGTATCATTTGTCTTAGAAATGTCTCAAAAGACAGATAGATGGAAAACGAGAAAGGCAGGAAGTTTTATGTTTACTTATGCAGTATTATCAGAAGTAGGAGAACGTGAGATTAATGAGGACAGCGTAGGCTTTGCCCCTGTGGGAAAAGATATTGGAATAGTCATTTTAGCAGACGGACTTGGGGGACATGGACGGGGGGAAGATGCCTCTGCACTTGTTACCACAGCTTCAAAAGAAGTGTTCCGTTATTACTATAACCAAAAAGACTGTTTAGAGCGCTGTTTTATGGAAAGTCAGAAGCGCCTCATGAAAAAGCAGGCCGATGAGAATGCCAGACAGGATTTAAAAACAACGCTGGTATTGCTGCGAATTGTAAACGGTTATGTGCAGTGGGGGCATGTCGGTGATTCCAGATTATACTATTTTAAAAATGGAAGAATCGTAAAAAGAACATTAGATCACAGTGTACCACAGATGTTAGTAGCAGCAGGAGAAATTGATGAGAAAGAGATTCGTCACCATCCAGACAGAAACCGTCTGGTACGGGTAATGGGAATGGAATGGGATGAACCAAAATATCAGGTTAGTGAACCAATGCCAGAAGAGCCAGGACAGGCATTTTTGCTTTGTTCGGATGGATTCTGGGAAAATATCGAGGAAGAACAGATGGAAGCCTGTCTTCAAAAATCCGCCAATCCCCATGAGTGGTTAGAGCGCATGGAAAAAATCGTGGTAAAAAACGGACGTGGAACAAACATGGATAATTATTCAGCAATTGTTGTGTTTGCAGGCGTTTAAGATAAAGGGAAAAAGAGGCAGAGAGGAAAAATGAGCAGATTGGTAAAATGTGAAAATGGACATTTTTATGATGCAGATAAATATGCGAAATGTCCAAATTGCAGCAGAGGGGCCGGCCCTAAAAAAGATGTTGTAATGGAGGGTGGTATTTCAACAGATCTTGATGATGTAAAGACCGTTGCCATGAATATAAGAGGTAACATAAAAAGTGGAAGATCTGTCCGTATTCCTAAGGTAAGTGGACGTACAGTAAAGCCATCGAATGAGATTCTTGCAAAAGAAGAACAAAGAATGAGGGAATTGCAGGAAAAGATTAAGGAACATAAGGATTCTTTAGGTGAACAGGTTACGCTTGCGAAAGAGTCCTATGAGATTGATAATGATAAAACGGTTGCAGTTCATGTTTTTGAGAACGGGATTGAGCCGGTAGTCGGTTGGCTTGTCTGTGTAAATGGAGAGGAAAAGGGTCGTGATTATCGTCTGATCAGGGGAAGAAACCGTATTGGAAGAGATTCTGATATGGATGTTACTATCCGAAAAGATCAGAAAGTGACAAGAGAGGAACATTGTTCCGTGGTATATGATGAGAAGTCTAACCTTACTTTCCTTGTACCAGGGAATGGAACTCTTACTTACTATAAAGGAGAGATGCTTCGCCAGCCACAACAGCTTTGTAGCGGAGATGCAGTAGAAATCGGAGAGACAAAGTTTATATTTATCAGCTTTTGTGAAGGAGAAAGAGTATGGAAAAACGAAGAGGAATAAAGGTTCTTCTTTTTCTGTTAGCTTTTGTTGGATGTTTTTCTTTGCTGCCACAGCAATTGTGGGCAAAGTCAAAGGAAATGACGATATCTCAGGCAGATGTGTATCTGCCAGATATCAGTGTTTATATGGAGACAGCCGATGGAAAAGCCTGTGGAAAAGATGAAGTAAAAGCAAAGATAAGTGATACGGGTGTAAGCCTTACTGTGAAATCTTCGGATATTTTTTCCGATACAGACAGAGGCATTTATTATCATGTACTGTTAGACATTTCGACATCCATTCGTGCGGATCAGTTTGATGTGATGAAGAAGTCGATTCTGGCTCTTAAGAAGAAGATTCGGAAAAAAGACCGTTTATCCGTGATTACTTTTGGAAAAGAAGTAAAGGAAGCGGCAGATGGCAACAGCAGCTACGGGGAATTAAGCAAAGTTCTATCTAAAATCAAACAGGAAAAGGGAACGCATTTATACGAAGGAATCAATACGATTACCGAGCAGGTAAACGCACAAAAAGATAAAGAGATAAAAAAGGAAGTAAAGGCAGAGAATTCCATGCGTAATATTGGAATTATCCTTACGGACTGGCAGGAAATTAAGGATGCCGGTGGAATCACTTCGCAGGAAGAATCTTTAAAATCCTTGCAGGAAACAGGGACTCCTTTATATGGCTTTTGTTTAAAAACAGCAAAAGACACCCTTCAGGATGATATGGGAGCGTTCCTTCGAAAAACAGGAGGAAGTTTTCAGATATTTAATGAGGGAAAGAAAGATACCCAGCTTACGGATTTAAATAAAGAGCGTTTGAAAGATAATGTGTTACTCATCCATTCTTCTTCAAATAAAACCTATGATGAAGAAAAGGTTTTGGAATTAGAAGCTGGAGAGGAGACAGTAAAAAAGGAACATTTATATTTAAATCGTGCACAGAGCGATTCAAAAAAGCCAACGATTACTTCGGTAAAACAAAAAGGGAAAGATGCAAAGACAATCGTGGTTACCTTTAGTGAAGATGTGTTATCAGCGGATAATAAGAATAATTATTCTATTTTGAGAGGTGGAAAACACACCTATACTGTTTCAGAGGCGACCTATACATCAGATAATGAAAAGTATCAGGCGAAACTGGTTCTTAATGATAAGCTTGTAAAGGGAAAGTATACTGTAGAGACACACAATATTGTAGATAATACGAATGAGGAGAATCCTTTAGATACTTCCTGGAGTGGAGAATTAGATGGTGAGGGTGCTTTTAAAGCTTTTTATACAAGTCTTGGAAAGTTCTGGGCAATTATACTGGCAGTCATCGTGTTTGCAGTACTTCTTGGAATCTATCTTTATATACGAAAACACAGAGGAATTATGGTTGTACAGGACAAGATGGTTCTCGGCGATAAAATGGAGCAAAAAAAGCATATAAAAAGTGACCAATCTACGACAAAAAATGTTATACTTTCTGTAAGTGGCATTGCCGCAGATGAAAAAGAGATGGCGGTTCAGATTAATGGAAGCATTATTATCGGAAGAGCAAGTTTTTGCGACATTTATTTTGATGATCTTAAGATGTCTGGACAGCATTTTGCACTTTTAGTACAAAATGGAGGTATCTTTTTGAGTGACTTAAATTCTACAAATGGAACATTTGTGGATGGAAAGCCCGTTGAGGCAGGCCCGGAAGTAACGGTACCTGTAGCCAATGGAAGTACCATTGAAGCGGGAAGTGTTACCTTTGTAATAAGGTGGTGAAACGATGACGTCAGAAAATGTGACAATAAAAAAAGAATATTGTCCGAACTGTTTTAATGCAATTGGTTCGATGAGACCCTGTCCGTATTGTGGAAATGAACAGTTTGATAGAAAGAATCCGCTGGCGCTCCCGGTAAATGTCGTTTTAAAGAATCGATATGTTGTTGGGAGAATGCTTGGTGCTGGTGGATTCGGAATTACCTATAAGTGTTACGATTTAAAAGAACGCAAGATCTGTGCGATTAAAGAGTATGCACCGTCTACTTCAGCCACTCGCTTAAGCGATTCACTTACACTTACAGCAACAAGTGTGAGCAGACAGGAGATTTTTGAACATGGCCGGGAGAAGTTTTTAGGAGAGGCTGCAACATTAAGCCAGCTTCAGGATATCCCGGATGTAGTAAAAATCTGGGACTGCTTTGAGATGAATGGAACCGCTTATTTTGTGATGGAGTTTTTGTCAGGCTCCACTTTAAATGGCATTAAAAAAGCTTATGGCGGCAGAATAGAATATTCGGTAGCTTATGGAATCATTTTGCAGGCAGCGGAAAGTCTTGGAAAGATTCATGAGGAAGGAAATATTTTTCATAGAGATATCAGCCCGGAAAATATTATGGTCACAGCGGATCTTGAAGTAAAAATTATTGATTTTGGTACAGCCAAATATATCAATAATCAAAAAAGCCAGACATTGTCGGTTGTATTAAAGCCAGGATATGCGCCACCGGAGCAGTACAGTACGACTTCAAAGCAGGGAGCATTTACGGATGTTTACGCATTGGCATCTACCTTTTATTATGTATTAACTGGTAAGAAAATTCCGGCTGCACCAGATCGGTTAGTGAATGAAGACTTTGTCCCACTAGAAGACTATGATTTTCTGGGCGAACAGTATGCAGGACTGACTCTTGTTTTAAAAGATGCGTTAAGAACCAGTGTTAAAAAGCGTATTCAGACAATGGAGGAGTTTGCGAGTCGCCTGAAGTCTTTTCACAGTTCTATTACTGGACAAAAATCTGACTCTTCTTTTGTACATTCAGAAGAGCGGACGGTATTAGATGAAGGGGATGGAAAGAAAAGAGACAATAAAAAGATAGAATCGTCAAAAAAGATTACGCGGATTTATCCTTATCTTGAGGGAAAGACTGATCCGATTTATGGATACCGCTATTATATACCATTGAATACAATGGTGACGGTAGGCAGATCAAAGGAAAGCAATATTGTTATAAATATGGGAGTAATAGGAAGAAAGCATCTGGAAGTTTTTTATGATACGGATAGTGGATTATTCTTTTTGATGGACAATCACTCCGTAAATCATACATATATTAATAACAAATTATGTGAGCCAGAAGTGATATACCCGGTAAAACCAGGAAGTTATCTTCGGTTAGCGGGGAATTCCTGTGTGTTTCAGTTAGGAGTAGTAAATGAAGAATATAGAGGATAATTCAATGGAAAGAACTGCTGAGCTTACTCCCGCAGAAAGCGAGACATTGCTGAGGGGACATGTATGGCAGCAGCCAGAGAATGAGAACCTTGTTTGTGGTGCGATCAGTTCTGTAATAGGAGCAAGGGAGAATCAGCAGGATAGCTGCTATATGGATATAGAACCTGACGGAAATTCCATTGGTATCGTTTGTGATGGAATGGGAGGACTAAAAGGTGGAGAAATAGCGAGCCAGCAGGCAGTATGTATGTTTGTGGAGGACTTTGAACAGGTTCGAAAAACAGAGAATAATTTTTATCATTTTTTCTGCAATGAGATGATAGAGATTGATGACATGGTTGCCGGACTTACAGATGAGAGGGGCGAACTTCTTTCTGCCGGAACAACCTTAGTGGGCGTTGCCATTAAAAATGGATTTTTACAGTGGATTTCTGTAGGAGACAGTAAAATTTATGTAATCCGCAGGGATGATATGGTCTGTGTTACTAAGGAACATAATTACCTGATGCTCCTTAATAAACAGTTAGAAGAAGGCACCATTGATGAGGAAGAATATGCAAGAGAGGTAAAAAGAGGAGCGGCACTCATTAGTTATCTTGGAATGGGTAATGTGAATCTTATGGATGCTAATCCAAATCCTCTGCCATTGGAGGATGGTGATATTGTTGTTTTGTGCAGCGACGGATTATATAAGGCACTTTCTGATGCACAGATTTATGAAATTATTAGTAAAAATGCAGACGACTTAGAAGCGGCTGTTCAGGAACTACAAATGCAGGCACAAATATCTGCCGGAAGAGTACAGGATAATACATCCATTGTGGTGTTATCATACAGACCAAATGTATAAGGAGGAATTCAATATGAATTTAACAAGATGTAATCACGGACACTTTTATGATATGGACAAGTTTGAGAGCTGCCCACACTGTAAAAATAATGGGGCTGGAGCAGCAGCAGAGGCAACCGTGGGACTTACTGGAGGTACAGCAGGAGCAACAGAGCCATATTCTGGCAATGCAGGAGATGTGACAGTTCCTGTAGGAATGACAAGTCCATTAGATGAAGTAAATACAGGATTAGGAAAACCAATTGATGCAACAGAAGAAAAAACAGAGGCAGCATTCCAGAAGATTTCTAATCCAAATCCGTTTGCACCTGCCAAAAATCCAGGTTTTCAGAATTTCGCAGGAGAAGATCCAACAGAGCCATTATCTTCTATGCCGCCAAGAACACAGCCTCAAAAAGTGATGCAGGGTACTATTGATCCGATTATTCCACAAGACACTGGAAAAAGCTTAAAAGATGTAATTGAAACGGTTGCCAATGCAACAACAACCTCCACAGATGATGGAAAGACTATCGGCTTCTATGACGGGGCGCTTTCAGAAAAAGATAAGGTGATTGATCCTGTTGTAGGATGGCTTGTATGTATTAAGGGAGATGCTTTTGGAAGCAGCTTTGTGTTAAAGAGCGGTAAAAACTTTATCGGAAGAGACAGAAAGATGGACGTAGCACTTACAGGAGATAAGAGCGTATCCCGCGAATGCCATGCAATCGTAATCTATGACCCAAGAAGCAGAATGTTCCTCGTTCAGCCTGGAACATCCAGAGAATTATTCTACTTAAATGATAAGGTTGTCCTTGGTGTAGAAGCAATCGGAAGTCACGACATTCTTGCAATCGGTAAAACAGAATTAATGTTTATTCCTTGCTGTGGCGAATCTTTCTGCTGGGAAGACCAGATTGAAAGAGCGAATGCAGAAACAGCCAAAGAAAAGAAATAGAGACTGGAATACTATATTATTGATATTTCGCTGAAAATCAATGAGGCAGTACACTAGAGCGTGTTTGAAAAATATTTAAAGTTGTTTATATTGCCAAAATCAATTATTATATACCTGTCTCTTATACACATCTCCGAGCCCACGAGACTAGCGCTCA
>ENA-OWYG01000543-OWYG01000543.1-human-gut-metagenome-genome-assembly--contig:-NODE-543-length-23543-cov-39.905100_pt1 | contig 23543 bp, 23 predicted proteins | sample MGYA00249747_ERZ652080 | MGnify/ENA primary metagenome ERZ652080 (study PRJEB26925, sample SAMN05827071) | human gut metagenome | biome: ENVO:2100002; feature: ENVO:00000062; material: ENVO:00002003...
TCTCGTGGGCTCGGAGATGTGTATAAGAGACAGCCCCAAGGAGTTGACAAAAACATAGGAACACCCCCCCCCCACGCGCACGCCCTGTCCTCCCATGATTCACCCATCCTATTGAGCGAAAGTGACATCTATGTCAAAATCGCGCAATAGAATGAGTTCCTATTGAGTGAAACTGACATAAATGTCAAATCCACGCGATAGCGGCATGGGAACAGGACATTGATCGGAGAACACGATGCGCATCTCCAGGGATAAGTACCTGAACGATCTCGTCGCGCGCAAAGGCAACGGCATGGTCAAGGTCGTCACGGGCGCGAGGCGCTGCGGCAAGACCTATCTCCTGTTCGACCTGTTCGAGGACCATCTGCGCGCGCAGGGCGTGGACGACGACCACATCATCGAGATCGCACTGGACGATCTGATGTACGAGCGCTACCGCGACCCGCTCGCCCTGTACGACTATGTGAGATCCCGTATCACGAATCGCGAGGAACCGTACTACGTGCTGCTGGACGAGGTGCAGTACGCGATCTCGGACGAGGAGATGCGCGGCGAGGAGCCGCCCCGTCTGTACGGGGTGCTCAACGGGCTGCTGCGCATGCGCAACGTGGACGTGTACGTGACGGGCAGCAACTCGAAGATGCTGTCCACCGACGTGATGACCGAGTTCCGCGGCCGCGGCGACGAGGTCCGCGTCCGCCCCCTGTCGTTCGTCGAGTTCATGCAGGCGTACGACGGCGACGTCCAACACGGCTGGGCCGAATACGTGATGTTCGGCGGCATGCCGCTCACCTTGTCCATGAGAAGCGACGAGCAGAAGTCCCTCTATCTGAAGAACCTGTTCGAGGAGACCTATCTCAAGGACATCGTCTCGCGCAACGGGCTGCGCAGGTCGCAGGAACTCGACGACCTAGTCGACGTGCTGGCCTCCTCCATCGGCGCCCTGACCAATCCGCCCAAGATCAAGGCCACGTTCGCCAGCGTGCTGCATTCCGGCATCAGCACGAACACCATCATGCAATACATCGGCCATCTCGAGGACGCGTTCGTCATCGAGGAGGCGAGACGGTTCGACGTCAAGGGACGCAAGTACATCGGCAGCCCGAAGAAATACTATTTCGAGGACATGGGGCTGCGCAACGCGCGACTGGGGTTCCATCAGATCGAGCAGACGCACATCATGGAGAACATCGTGTACAACGAGCTGCGAACACGCGGCTACAACGTCGATGTGGGCGTGGTCGACCGGCGCGGCGCCAGCGAAGGTGTGCCGTACCGCAAACGCCTCGAGGTCGATTTCGTGGCGAACCTCGGCAACCGGCGCTGCTACATCCAATCCGCGTACCAACTGCCCACACCGGAGAAGGTCGCGCAGGAGAAGGCCTCGCTGCTCGAGATCGACGACAGCTTCCAGAAGATCGTCCTCGTATGCGACGTGGTCAAACCCGTCCGCGACGAGCACGGCATCCTCACGATGAGCGTCTACGATTTCCTCCTCGACCCGGACAGCCTGACGATGTGACGCCGGACGGCCGGCAAATGCCCCGGAACGCAGACCCCCTTATCGGGGCTTGGCATCATCACGTATCCGCCCGGTCCGCCGCAAACCTCAAACACTCAAGTGGCACATGGCAAGATACCAAGTCACATCGGGGTGCCCGGCCGCACTTCGGAATCGCAAGGCACCGAGAATCATCCCGCCATTCGATCCGCGCCACGTCAAGCAGAGGAAGATGAACAGTAGGCCAACCATGTCGGAATTATGTTCAAAAGTCATTGAACGTTTTTCATTTCGTGTTTTAATGGAGGCATGAGCAATGAAGAGCAGCGGTCACGGACCGACGGACGCCGGCCGGTCGGCACGGTCGTCTTCGATTTCGATGGGACGATCAGCCTGGGCGACGGGCCTGTGCGTTCCTACGCGCGCCATGCCTTCGCCCGGTTGCCCGCGGGGTTGCGCGAACGGGCCGTCAGGACGCTGGATCTCTATCTTGGCGGCGCCGTCACGGATGATGGCCGGCATTGGAACGACGGTTACGATGTGGTGAGCGACATGTGCGCGGGCCATGTGCCGGCGGATGGGTTGCAGCAGGCGTATCTTTCCAGCCGGGACGAGCTGGCCCGGGGTCTTGTCCACGTGGACATGCCGCAGGGTCTTCCCGGTTTCCTGGACGATCTGGGTTTGTTGGGCTGCGTTCGCGTGCTGTTGACCAATTCGCCGCTGCATGGGGTGCGCGAGACCGTCGGACGGTTCGGGCTGGAGGGTCGTTTCGACCTGATCGTCGACGGGGCGGGCAAACCCGGACGCTGGGGCGATCATATCGCCGCGTTCGACCGTCTCTCGGGACGTGGGCGCCTGTTGAGCATCGGCGACCATTGGGACAACGACATCGCCCCGGTGCTCGCCGCGGGCCGCGAGGCCGCGTACATCGGCGGCACGGGCCGGCATGGCGGCGCGACGTACCGGGCGGCGCTCCTCCCCGACATGTACGGGGCGATATTGGAGGGATGCGCGTCATGGGACAGGTGAACGCGAACGGGCCGGCCGAATCGATCCTCGCCCGCATCCGGCTTGCGTTGGACGCGTTGGATCCGGCGCAGCGCAAGGTCGCGCGCTTCTTCCTGGAGAACTCCGACGTCATCGGGGACCTGCCCATCGCGACGGTCGCGCGCGAGACGGGCGTGTCGGCGGGCACGGTGGTGAGGACCTGCGCCGATCTGGGGTGCCACGGGTACCGTGCGATGAGGATCCTCATCGCACGCGACAACGCGATCAGAAGCCTGCTGGAGCAGCGCGGGCACGCGCGGGCCGACGGGGAGGCCGGCTCGGAGGGCGAGCGGATCATCGCCAGGATCCGGGGCATGCTCGACATGCTGCGGGAGCTGCCCGACTGCCTCGACGCCGGGGCGTTCAACCGGGCGTTGGAGATGATCCGCGACGCGCGGGGCATCGTCATTGTGGCATCGGGCCTGTCCAGCGGGGTCGCGGCGAACCTTGAAAGCCGTCTCCTGCGGTACGGCCGTCTCGTAACCTTCGTCCGGGACCCGCTGGGCCAGGACATCAGCGCCTCCCTGCTCAAACCGGGCGACCTGATCATCGCAATCTCCGGTTCCGGGGAGAACAGGCACACCGTCCACGCGGTCGAGGTCGCCACGGCGAACGGGGCCGACGCGTTGGCGGTCACCAGCTTCGCGAACTCCTCCCTGGCCACGCGGGCCACGACGACCCTGGTCGCGTCCACGCCGGCCACCACGTTTAACGACGAGCTCATCGACACGTCGCGTCTTCCCCTGGACATCGTCATCGAATCCCTGACCGGGCAGCTGGGCAGGGGCGAGGAGGACCCGGGGGTCATCTCACAGATTTCCGAACACCTGGACAGATAGGAGCCGCAACACCACACCTCACCCATCATCCGGCGCCGGCATCGGCCGGACGCCAGTCTTCCTTTCATCATCCGCCGCGGGTCCCGCCGTGGGCCCGCGCATCATCCATCATCACGCGGAAATCCTTTTTTCACAACGAAAACCCATTGAGGAAGGTCGAACCATGCCTTTTTCCATCCAGAACAAGATGCTGAGGACCATCGCGGTCGCCGCCACCACGGTCGCGCTGTGCGCCACGATGGCCGCCTGCGGCTCGTCGAAGGGTTCCGACTCCGCCGACAAGGCGCTGGAACTCCAGTTCGTGCCCACCAACAACGACGGCAGCATGCAGGCCAAGGCCAAGCCCTTCGCGGACTACCTGTCGAAGAAGCTCGGACGCAAGGTCGATGTGACCCTCGCCACCGACTACACGACCATCGTGGAGGCCATGTCCTCGCACAAGGTCGACATCGGCATCATGCCGCCCGCCGCCTACGTGCAGGCGCGCGACAAGCAGGCCGCCAAGGCCATCCTCACCTCCGAGCTGGGTGCCTACGACCGCACCACCGGCAAGCCGGTCGAGGGCAAGTTGTCCGGATCGTTCAAGGGCGAGGTGCTCGTGCGCGCCGACAGCGACCTGAAGAAGCTGACCGATCTCAAGGGCAGGAAGATCGCCACGCTGAGCCCCTCCTCCGCCAGCGGCTACATCTACCCGGTGGTCGAATTGAAGAAGGCCGGCGTCGACCCGACCACGCAGTCCACGCTCACCACGGTCAACGACATCCCCAGCGAGATCACCTCCGTGCTCGAGGGCCAGCAGGACGCCTGCTTCGTGTTCGAGGGCGCGCGCAACGTGTTCGCCTCCAAGTTCGCCGGCAAGGACCTGTTCAAGGAGCTGCGCGTCCTCTACCTGACCGAGGGCGACATCCCGAACGACGCCATCGCCGTCCAACCGTCGATGGACCAGGCCCTGCAGGACAAGATCAAGCAGGCGTTCCTCGACATGCCCAACGACGAGGAGGGCAAGACCGCCATGGCCATGTGGGGCCACAAGGGCTACACGCAGGCCGAGGAGAAGAACTACGACACCATCGAGGAATACATCAAGGAAGCGGCCAACTGACCGTTGACGGGGGGCTGCCGCCCGTCCACGCGACGCCGGCGGCCGCCCCTTCGCCCGTTACGGGGAAAGGAAAACCCATGATCGAGATACGTGGCGTGACCAAGGAATACGGCAACGGCGTGCTGGGCCTCAACGACGTCAACCTGACCATCCGGGACGGCGAGTTCGTCGCCATCATCGGCCCCAGCGGCGCGGGCAAGAGCACGCTGCTGCGCTCCATCAACCGACTCAACGACATCACCGGCGGCGACATCATGATCGACGGCCAGTCGATTACCAAGGCCAGCCGCAGACAACTGAGGGCGATGCGCTGCTCGATCGGCATGATCTTCCAGCAATTCAACCTCGTGGGCAACAGCACCGTCCAGAAGAACGTGCTGTCCGGCCGGCTGGGCCGGTACGGGACCCTCAAGTCACTGCTCGGCCTCTTCCCGGAGTCCGACTACCAGCTGATCGACGACGCGTTGAAGACCGTGGGCCTCGCGGACAAAGCCCAGACGAGAAGCGACCAGCTCAGCGGCGGCCAGCAGCAGCGCGTCGCCATCGCCCGCACCCGCGTCCAACAGGCCAGGATCGTGCTCGCCGACGAGCCGGTCGCCTCCCTGGACCCGGTCACCTCCGAGACGATCCTCACCGACCTCAAACGCATGAACCAGGACGACGGGACCACGGTGCTCATCAGCATCCACTCCGTTGGCTTCGCCAAGAAATACGCCGACCGGATCATCGGCATGCGCCGGGGAACGGTGGTGTTCGACGGCACCCCCGCCCAACTCACCGACGACATGTTCCGCCACATCTACGAGGGCGACGACGCCGGGAAGACGGGTGAGCGATCATGACCCGCACACCGTCGGCCGGCCGCCCCCTGAAGGACACGGTGCACCGGAACCTGTGGAAACGGCTCGCCACCGTCATAGTGTTCGTCGTCTGCTTCCTCGCCGCGAAGGACGCGACCGAGACCGACTTCGGCGAGGCGATCGCCAACATGGGGCAGGCCGCGGATTTCTTCTCGAACCTCCTGTCGCCCGACTGGGCGTATTTCGCCAAGGTGTGGATGCCCCTCGTCCAGACGATCCGCATGTCCGTGGTGGGCACGTCGCTGGGACTCCTGTTCGGCGTGCCGTTCGCGTTCCTGTGCACCAGCAACGTGACGGGCAACCGCGTGGTCGCCATGGTCGCCCGCGTGGTCATGGACATCATCCGCACGATCCCCACGCTGCTGCTCGCCGCCCTGGTCGTCGCGTTCATGGGCATCGGACAGGTCAGCGGCATCATCACCATCGCCGTGTTCACCTTCGGCATCGTCGGCCAGCTGATCTACCAGTCGATCGAGATCTCCGACCCCGGCCCCGTCGAGGCCGCCCGCTCCGTGGGCGCCAACCGCATGCAGATCGCCACATGGTCGATCCTCCCGCAGATCGGGCAGGACATCGCCAGCTACGCCATGTACGCCTTCGAGATCAACATCCGCGCCTCCGTGATCCTCGGATACGTGGGAGCCGGCGGCGTGGGCGTCCTGCTGAACTCCTCACTCAGCCTGATGCGCTACGACCGCGTGTCGCTCGTCATACTCACCGTTCTCGTGCTCGTCGTCATCGTCGACTGGGTCAGCGAGATCATCAGAAAGAGGCTCCGCTGATGCGTATCCGTCTCACCGCACACCACCTCATGGCCGCCCTCATAGGCATCGCGGTCATCGTCTGCTTCGCGACCACCAACTGGTCCAACAAGGCCCCCATGTCCTGGACCTCCCTGTCGGACACCATCAGCCAACTGTTCCACCCCGACTGGTCGTACGTCTACGACGGCAGCGGCGAGGACCTAGTCAGCCTCATGCTCCAGACCATCTGCATCGCCTTCCTGAGCATGGTCATCGCCACGGTCATCGCGTTCCCCTGGTCCTTCATCAGCGCGACCACCCTGTGGCGGCACACCCCCGCCGTCGCCGGCGCGGCGAAGTTCGTGACCGACCTGCTCAGGGCGTTCCCCGAACTCGTGTACGCCATCATCTTCGTCAAGGTGGTGGGCCCCGGCCCCGCGGCCGGCGTCCTCGCCCTGGGCGTCCACATGGTCGGCATGCTGGGCAAACTGTACGCCGAGAACATCGAATCCATGGACAACGGGCCCGCCGAAGCCATGGAATCGGTCGGCGCCAACTTCTGGAAGACCACGTTCTTCGGACGCATCCCCCTGCTCATGCCCATCTTCGCGTCACTGTCCCTCAACCACTTCGAGATTGCGGTGCGCAGCGCCGCCACCCTCGGCCTGGTCGGCGCCGGCGGCATCGGCGCGCCCCTGATCTTCGCCATCCAAAGCCGCCAATGGAGCAGGGTCAGCATCATCCTGCTGGGCATCATCATCGTGGTCGCGCTCATCGACGCGGCGACCGGATGGCTACGCAAGAAACTCCTCTAAAAGGCCTGCCACATGACTACGATCACGATCCTCGCCACCAGCGACCTGCACGGCTTCCTGCCCGACACCCTCGCGGACGTGCCCGGCGACCCGTCCGCCGCGAACGCCCACGCGGCCGGCATACTCGCCGCACACGCCGCCAAGCGGATGACGGGCGTGGACGACGCCACGCTGCTCATCGACGCCGGCGACTACCTGCTAGGAAGCGCCTACGCCACCTTCACCGCCCGATCGGCCGAGAGGGAATCCCCGCTCACCCGCGTCGCCTCCGCCTGCGGCTACACCGCCATGGCCCTGGGCAACCACGACTTCGACCACGGCACCGCACTTCCCGCAAGCCAGAACCCCCACCTGCACGAACGGCTCCTGTGCTGCAACGTGACGGACGAGGAAGGCCACCCGATCTTCCATCCATACCGACTCGTCCAAGCCCGGGGCATCCGTGTGGGCATCGTGGGCGCGGTTACCGGAGCCCTGCCCCAACTCACCGCGTTCCGCAACACACAGCACATCCACGTCCTGGACGCGGTCGAAAGCATCAGGACCACCGTCAACCGGATACGCGCGGACGTGGACCTGCTCATCGTCGCCTACCACGGCGGCATCGAATGCGACATGGCCAGCGGACGACCCACGCAATACGACACCGGCGAGGACCAGGCATACCGCATCCTCTCCACCATCCCCGGCATCGACGGGCTGATCTGCGGACACCAACACCGCACCAACCACGGCGAATGCCGCGGCATCCCCTACGTGCAACCCGGATACCAGGGAAACTCCGTCGGATTCATCTCCTACCAGTTCAAGGAAAGGCGAATCAGCCGGCACGAGACCGCGATTCTGCACCCGACCACTGACAAGCTGGAACCATTGGATCCGACGACGATGAACCTCAAGCTGGACGAATACAGGACCTGGCTGGACCAGCCCATCGACACCGGACGGTTCGGTGAATACATCACGCTGAAAACCGGCATCAGACTCCAACGATTCATCTGGCGGAAAACCAGCGACGGAACCACGACCATCCGCGAATTCCACCACAGCTTCCCCAAACCCTACACCGCATCCGTGTTCCGCCTGACCTGGGAAGAACTCCGGACCTGCATCGACCAAGGCCTGATACAAGCCGACATGATCCCTGCAACGGAAGCACCGTTGGGCGGATACCAAGTCATCACCAACACACCCGAGGCATTCCCCACATACCGACTGGAAAGCCGAACAGTGGACAACCTCTTCGACGAATACCTACACTGGCTGAAGCAATAAGGGTTTGGGGAGATAAGTCGTGCTCCGGCTTCTTCTCCCTAAACCTCAGTTTCATATGCCGTATGCACGCGACGATCATGTCGAACAGCGCTATGGGCCATGAGCCTACGCGCCGCATGTAATCCTGGATTCGCAGTGCCGGTCACATGCGGTGATTCTTTGGCGGCTCCCCTGATCATAGAAATATAGGGTCCGCAACCCCGTATCCCTTTTCTAGAGTGTGTTTACACTAGTTGGGTTTTTGGCTGTGTATTGGACATTTCTGTGCAGGGCGGGAGGTGTAACCGCAGCATTACGGTGTGAGAACGCAAGGTTACGTAGCTGGGCATTGGCTGTGGCGTTGCTGAACATTGACCGCTGTGTTGCTGAACATTGACCGCTGTGTTGCTGAACATTGACCGCTGTGTTGCTGGACATTGACCGCCGCGCCGGCAATCATGGCGCAAGCGACAATCACGACACGCCGTTATTGACATACCGCCGTTCAATGGTATTGTAATCACTTGTGCGCTTTTGAAGCGTATGGATCGGGCCCGTAGCTCAGCTGGTTAGAGCGCATCCCTGATAAGGATGAGGTCGGAGGTTCAAGTCCTCCCGGGCCCACAGAAAAAAGTGAAGCGGCCCGCGTGCCGCTCTTTTTTTCACTGGGGCTATAGCGCAGCTGGTAGCGCATCTGCTTTGCAAGCAGAGGGTCGCCGGTTCGAACCCGGCTAGCTCCACGATCAGGGTTTTCAGAGAAATCTGGAAGCCCTTTTTTCACGCCAGAACGGCGGAATACCAACGATTTCAGGGCATACAGCGCAAACAGAGATTGTACGAAAAAGTACGCCAACGTCAACATTTCAGGTACCCGACGAGGTACCCGGAATGGGTACCCAACGAACGATACTGGAACCATGCGCACCGAAAAGAAAAAACATTTGGGTCAGTCACCCACCGGACCGACCGGGATTCCTACAGGGCCAAATACACCCACAACGGTGAGGTCATCACGAAAACGTTCAAGGACGAACGTTCGGCACAGGCGTGGTTGAGCGCCGAAAAAGCCCTCGTAGAGGCCGATAGGGCTGGAATCCAACGTGGAGTAGCCCAGCCGACCGTAAAACGGCAGGAAGAGGCCGTAAGGCAGCGTAGAACGCTATTATGCGATTACGTCATGGAAGAATTCGCACCCACATGGCTCAACTATTCTTCCGACGGAGCCGAACTAACCGCAGGCAGCAAAAGAAAGCATCGGGAATACCTTGCGCATCTGTCCCACGCATTCTTCTGGAAATACCACCTCGCCGGCATCACGACTGAAGACATAAACCGGTGGCTATCCAATCTCGATAATTTCGGGGGAGCGACGCCCCGCAAGAAAACGTTCCACCTCTTGAAAGCCGTGTACGCGAAGGCAGTGGCCGAGGGAGCCGTAGACAAATCCCCCGTCACCATGAAAGCCCCCGCAATCCCAAAATCCCGGCAAGCTCAAATACCCCCGGCCACAGCCGAGGAACTTCAGACCATCTATGCCGCCATGCCCAACACCACACGAATCTCCGTATGGCTGGGGGCCATCCTTGGCCTACGAATCGGAGAAGTGGTCAGCCTGCACGTGTGGCTGATGGCGGTCATCGTCATCAGCCTCGCACCCGCGATGCACTCCATCGCGGCCGACATCGTCGTGATGGCAATCGCCATCTGGGCGATGACACCCAGCCGTCGATAACGGCCAGCCCGTCCGAGTTTCAACACCCGGACGGGCCTTTCTTGTTTGCAAGTGCATGGCCGCTACTGCTTTTTCTGTGGTCTGCCATACTTGTGCACTAACGCGGCCAAAAGTATTGCTACGAAATAGATGTAGACGAGAAATCTGCTGAGAGACCCGTTGAATATCAACATAACGGCTACTGGCACTATAAGCGCTGTCGTAAGAATAACCGAAAGCTTTATGTTCTGTGTTTTAAGGCACGACCACACAAACAATATCAATGCCACAACGGCAGTAATCAGATACGCGACCGCGAATGGGGTCATGGCCCCGCGCTTGATCTCCGTTGCTCCACTAATTGAGCAAGAAGCGAACAGCCATGCACAGAGCCATGACTTCCAATCCCACTTTTTCATCACAGTAATGCCTTACAACTGCATCACATGATTTCAGATTTCAACGGTGGGAATTCCCAAGCCAGTGTGAGGCATACTCCCTTTCCTTGAGCAACTGCGCCGATGATTTTTGTGGCGAGATCAGCAAAGAATCCGATGCCCAAGACAGCGACGCCTCCAGCGATTATGGTACCGACGGGCCCACTGATTGCCGAGGCAACTGCGGTGAATGCTGCGGCAAGAGCCGCCGGACTAACCGAGGAAGCCGCGAAAAGCGCTGCCGCGAATCCCACGGTGAAATCTATGTAGGAGATGTATACGCCGCTGCAACTGGCATAGGTCGTTGGAAGCGACTCTATGTCTTGGATGTCCTCCGTGGGTGGATTGAGGACGTTATCGACTAGGAACACATATTCTGCATCGGAGAAACCGTAATCGGTCTTCAGTTGCTCCTCTGACAGCGAGATGGTGAGACGATCGCCTTCAAAGCTGAAATATTCACCGACATCAACGATTTTCCAGAGCAGGTTCTCGAGTTCCGTATCCACTGACGGTACTGCACAAGGAACGTAGCCATCGGACTGAGCATCCGGGACACTTGCATTCGCAACGGGAGCCACCACCAACAATGTCGCCATCGACAAGATACATGCGATGATTCGTGCGAGGTATTTCCTTACTTCTTTCATTTGATTCTTCCTTGAATCGTTGATTTACCCGGCTCTTCCGATTTTGGTGTGTAAGGGCCGTGCGGTTTCATTCGTTGTGTGAAAGAAAAAGTGAAGGATACCGGGCGGCTTGGCATTGAGTTTAGCACGTTCGACGGATGGGTGTTGCGCCCAGTGCGACGGGGTCGAGGAGATCGGCGTGGACGAGCACGTGTGGTGACACACCCCGTTCGGCAGTAGGTATGTGACCATCATCGTGGACCTGACGCCCAGGAAGAAAGGCGGGACGGCCTGCCTGCTGGACATGGTCGAAGGCAGGAGCGAGAAGGCGTTCGCCACATGGCTCCAGGAACGCGGCCAGGCGTTCCGCGAGCGTGTGAGGATCGTGGCGATGGACGCGTTCGCTTTTGGCGATGGTGTCGGCCCGGCGGCGCAGGGCGAGCGAGACCAGGTCCGTGTCCGCCGGACCGGTCTCTGGACGTAGGTCGATCGAATCGGACGCGGCGAGCATGGCGTTATCGAAGCCTGCTGCTTTCGTGGCTCGGGCGATGGCTTTGAGGCTGTCATGCAAACGTTGTTTGTCGGCCTGGTCGAGCCATGCGCGCACGTCCTCGGGGAAATCAGGACGTATCGGTGTTTCCTTCCACGAGCCCGGGCAGGCCGTGAGCATCGGCATGACCAGAGCCGGGTCCTGCAGCGTGCTGGATGCTCCGCCGTATTGCCTAGGATATTCGGCGATCATCTCGCCGGACGAGGGATCGGTGATCCGCACGCTGTCCCACCCGGCCGCGGCCAAAAGTTTCCCGCCGTGCCACTTGCCGCCGGCGAGGTACCGGTTCGAGTTGATCTCGATACGCCCGTACCTGTCGGCTTTCCCGCTTTCCCAACGGATCGGGTCGAAACGTGTGGATGGCAGGGGCATCAACGCTTTCCGGTCCTCGTCGAAGCATTCCATAATGGGCACGTCCAATAGCTTGTAATGGCATCGGGTCCGGGCCGGTTCATCGCAGCGTCCGGGCATGACACGGGCGGGTTGCTCGTGGGACCCGGCCTCGAGGGGCGGGACCATGAGGCTGCGGCGTGGGAACCCGGCTAGCTCCACGGTCAGGGTTTTCGGCGGAGTCCGAAAGCCCTTTCTCATATCAAAACGGCGAAGTACCAATGATTTCAAAGTATACGGTGAGAACGGCGAACATACGGAAGTCCGTAAATGTCGGCGTTTTGGGTATCCACCGAGATACTCAAAATGGGTACCCGATGAACGACACTGGAACCATACGCACAGGAAAGAAATCTTTCGACTCCGTCATACCAATTCTGGTGCAACAGAGCCTAATAGAAACCAGCGTTTTACATACGATGTAAAACGCTATATACATGATGTGTTGTTTTCTATAGACAAGGGATATATGATATGAACGTCTTCCAAGGAAGGAGCCAAAGATGAGCGGAACGACAACCACCGTCAACGTCCGAATGAACGCTGAGCTGAAAAAACAAGCCGAGGAACTGTTCGGGGAGCTGGGCATGAACCTGACCACCGCAGTCAACATATTCATCCGCCAATCCCTGCGACAGGGCGGCATACCGTTCAACGTCTCGTTGGATGAGCCGAACAGGGAGACCGTCTCCGCCATGTTGGAGGCGAAGCGAATCGCAAGGGACGGGAACGTGAAGGGCTACCGGGACCTGAACGCCTTGTTCAAGGACTTGGACGCATGAGCGGCATCCAGTACACGGTCAAGACCACGTCCAGATTCAGGAAGGACTTCAAACTCGCCAGACGACGCGGACTGGACGCCGGCCTTTTCAAACAGGTTGTATCATTCTGTCCGAGGGCGGCACACTGCCCGACCGATATCATGACCATGCGCTTACAGGCAATATGACCGGCTTCAGGGAGTGCCATATCACACCAGACCTGCTGTTGGTCTATCTCATAGAGAAGGACGTGCTGGTGCTCACTCTGACCCGAACGGGCGCCCATAGTGATCTTTTCGGAAAATAACGGGATACGGACAAAGGAAAGCCGGGACAGGGGCCCGACCAAGGCAGGGTGGGCAGCAAGGCACCCAATGTCGTGATACACCGAGAAAACGGCGAAATAGCAACAAACACCGGGAATCCCTGGCTCCACGGTCAGGGTTTTCAGCGGAGTCCAAAAGCCCTTTTTCATGCCAAAACCCAGCAACACCAGAATTCCGTCAATCGTGCCGGCGTTCGGTCCACAACCATGCGATTGCGCATCGCACTCGACCTGAGCCATGACGCATCTTGCGCGCTGCGCTGAACGCTTTCCCGTTATCCGAGCGCCCTCTATGCAACACAGGGTCGGGTGCATAGAATAAGAACGTCTTATCTATCTATCGAATCGAGGAGAACAATGCTCACTGACGAGTACGTCAAGCGCGTCTACAACCAGGTCGTGGCCCGCGATGGCGATCAGCCCGAATTTCTGCAAGCCGTCTACGAAGTGCTCGACACCCTTCAGCCGGTCGTCGCAAAGCACCCGGAATACGAGAAGAACGGTGTGCTCGAGCGCATCGTCGAACCTGAGCGCGTGGTGAAGTTCCGCGTCGCCTGGACCGACGACGAAGGCAAGGTGCAGGTCAACCGTGGTTACCGCGTGCAGTTCAATTCCGCCATCGGCCCGTACAAGGGCGGCCTGCGCTTCCACCCGACCGTCAACGAGAGCGTCATCAAGTTCCTCGGTTTCGAGCAGATCCTGAAGAACTCCCTGACCACGCTGCCGATGGGCGGCGGCAAGGGCGGCTCCGACTTCAACCCGAAGGGCAAGTCCGACGCGGAAGTCATGCGCTTCTGCCAGGCCTTCATGACCGAGCTGAGCCGCCACATCGGCCAGTTCACCGACGTTCCCGCCGGCGACATCAACGTCGGTGGCCGTGAGATCGGCTACCTGTTCGGCCAGTACAAGCGCATCCGCGACGAGTACTCCGGCGTGCTGACCGGTAAGGGTCTGGAATTCGGCGGCTCCCTGGCCCGCACCGAGGCCACCGGTTACGGCGTGTGCTACTACACCCAGGAAGCCCTGCGCGTGCTGCGCAACGACTCCTTCAAGGGCAAGACCGTCGTGATCTCCGGCTCCGGCAACGTGGCCATCTACGCCGCGCAGAAGGCCGAGGAGCTGGGCGCCAAGGTCGTGACCGTGTCCGATTCCAACGGCTACGTCTACGATCCGAACGGCATCGACGTTGCTGTGGTCAAGCAAATCAAGGAAGTCGAGCGCGGTCGTATCAAGGAGTACGCCGAGCGTGTGCCGTCCGCCGAGTACCACGAGGGTTGCTCCGGCGTGTGGACCGTCAAGTGCGACATCGCCTTGCCATGCGCCACCCAGAACGAGATCAACGAGGAGTCCGCCAAGGTTCTTGTTGCCAACGGCTGCAAGGTGGTGTGCGAAGGCGCCAACATGCCGTCCACTCCGGAGGCCATTGAGGTCTACAAGAACGCCGGCCTGCTGTACGGCCCGGCCAAGGCTGCCAACGCCGGTGGCGTGGCCGTCTCCGGCCTGGAGATGAGCCAGAACAGCTACCGCCTGAGCTGGACCTTCGAGGAGGTCGACGCCAAGCTAAAGTCCATCATGGAGTCCATCGTCGCCAACTCCCTGGCTGCCTCCAAGGAATACGGCGAGGAAGGCGACCTGATGGCTGGCGCCAACATCGCAGGCTTCGTCAAGGTGGCCAACGCCATGGTCGCCCAGGGCGTGCTGTGATCCTCTGACAGACTGCCGCGATCGCAATCGCGAATAAACCAATCGGCCCCCGTCCTTCCACTCATGAGGGGCAGGGGCCGATGCTATTCAGCGTGGGACAACATACGATAATCGCTGTTTTTGCGATGTTGTCCCACGAGACTGTGGGACAACATCAGCATCAATCGATTGACTGTTCGATTGTCCCAACACAAGAAATCAGAATCGTTGGAATACCGCCATTCCTACGGTTATGCCATATCAGGCCACAACTATGGGAATGGGACAACAGCCAAAAATCGGCCTATTTTTCATCTTGTCCCACAGTATTCGGATTTGTGGCGGCGGATTCATCGTCTTCGGCACGCGCATCACCCGTATTCTTCGTATTCACCGCACCCTTCGACGCAGCATCCGAATCGGGCACGCCAGATACAGCATCATCACCCGCCACGGTTGCCGCACCCTCTTTGTCCGAATGTGCATTCGCGGCAGATGACTCAGCCGGTGCCGCAGCGACATCCGCCGCTCCATACACGGGCACAGCCGGGGCCGGCGCCACCGAAGATCAGGGCACAAAGTCCCAAGGCATGCGATGGGCGAACACCGCGAAGAGGAACAGGATGACGAAGCCGTAGAAGGTGTAGTGCATGATATGCGCGTTGTGTCCGAATCCGATAATGAACATAACCACCATTGCGCCCATAATCAGCGTGCGCAGAATGTAGAACACGGCGCGCGCGATTCCCTTGCGCGGCTTGGTTTCAATGGTCATGTGCGTATACATGCCGCCAAGCGTGCGGCCCTTATGCCCCAGCGGAATCAGGAACTCGAAAATGAGGAACGCCAGACTGGCTCCTATTGGCGCAAGGAAGTTCAGCCAACCAACGCCAACGGTCAGATGTCCACCGAACAGCATGAAATCACCGTTCTGCAAAGGCTCAGCCGCCCAGTAGAACAAGAACGTCACCAACAAGGTGAGCGGGACGTATACCAAGGCCACAAAAACCATATCGATGATGAACGTCACCAGACGATGCACCGCGCCAGGGTGTTCATTATACTCGCTGCGTTCGGGCATGTGGGCCATCGGCACCCACTTGCCGAACAACACGGCCACGGCGAGGCCCGCCATCGCACCCAACGTATTGGTCATCAGATCGTTGACGTCGAACTGACGGTAGGCGCACGGGTAGAGGCCCCAGAAACCGCTGAGCTGCGAGCTTTCGATGAACAACGATACGGCGAATCCGCCAATCAGCACCGCCCACCAACGCCAGCGCAGCCACCGAGTGAGCACGAAACCAAGCGGCATGAACAGCACCACGTTCATTACCAGCTGCAGTATGCCGCTCAATCCGCCGTTTTGGATGTCTGAGATGAAACGCAGCGGGTCAAGCTGTGGTGCGAACTGGCCGGCATTCGCCGCGCAGAACGCTTCCGGGTCATCCGGCATCGGATACAGTGTGAATGTAATCAAACCGAGCACATACAGTACCGTCAGATATGCGGCTCCCGCAGACAACAACTTCATGCGATGGTGGCGATGGTACAGCCCAGCCAGAATCGGCAAAGTCAGTACGGCCGAAAGAATCGGCCACATTACGATTGCAATAGTGAACGACGTCGAAAAATAACCCAAATACGTAAGCATCGTTCGTCATCATACGAAGCCGCCAGTAAACACGACATCATTCTGAAGGTGGAGAAAATCGCAATGCGAGTCACCACCGCGACCATGAGACTCCATAGATGACCGATCAACTCCCCGGCAGCGACACGTGCCCAACTATGAGCCTCCCGCAGATGGCCAATTGTTTTTTCCGACAGCGTCAGAAATTTAGGAAAATAGTCCACTCGTCCTAAATTTTTGTCGTTCGCGGCAACTCAGTGACAGGATTTCAGGAAATCAGCCCCATGCCCCTAAATTTCTGTCACTGAGACAGAGTCAGTGACAAGATTTTAGGACGAAGCCGCTTATTTCTTAAATTATTGACGCTGAGGGCGGTTACCGGAATCCCGATAACCGCCCTCAGTGGTCTACAGGTCTACAACGGCAACTCCTCAACAGGAGCGCCACGGCAACTCAGATGAGTTCGAGTGTCACATCCAGCTTGAGCGGCTGGTCGGCCGGCACCTGGAACTCGTCGTGAACCGGAGCACCCCACGTGTCGTCGCCACCGACGCCCATCTGGGCGGCCAGCAGACGCAGGAAGGTGTGGCGCGGCTTCGGCAGCTCATTCTGGTGCAGAGCATCCTCAAGCATCAGCGAGCTGTACGGCAGCAGGCTGGTGGCGAATCGGGTGCCGCCGGCTGCGGTCACGCGCATGCCGTGGCCGTATTCGTCGGTGATTTCCGCCCAACGCACCTGCTCATGGTTGCCGGTTTCCTGCGGCAGCAGGTACGGCGCGCAATCCTCGGCAGCGGTACGGGAGAAGACGCCCAACTTGGCGCCGTGCAGACGGTCGGCATAGGTTTCCTCCGGTCCCAGACCGTAGAAACGCAGGCGGTCGTACTGCTTGGGCAGGATCCATTCGAGACCAAATGCCGGCAGCGTGGCGGCATCCGCCTCGCCTGGGTACTCGACCGTCAGGTGCACGCGCAGTGCGGCGTCGACTTCATAGTGCACGGTGACTGGCGTGTGCTTGGCGTCGGCCAGTTCATAGCTGTAGGTGGCCTTCAATCCCTTGCCATCGGCAGTCTCCTCGACCGACGTACCGGTCACACGGGCATAGCGTCCGGCGGCCATCCACTGGGCGCGCTCGAAACCGGAACCGTTACCGCGATCATTGTCGGTCAGCGCACGGAAGGTGGTCAGGTTCGGGCGGCGAATCACCATTTCGCGGCCATCGCGCTTGAAAGAGACCATGCCACCCTGCGTCTTGGAGAGCAGCACTTCGCCAAAGTCGGTGTGAATACCGGCGTTGAAGCCATCGGCTGCCACTTCGGCATCGCCGGCAACAACGGCATCCGCGGCACCGTCATCGAACGAAACCGCGGCGACATACTGGCCGAAGGTCAGCTCGTAGCCGGCCGGAGCCCAGTCAGTGGCCTCAGCCAGACGCTCGTCGACTTCGTAGGTCACTTCGGCGCTGCCGGACAGCGCCACCAAATCGGTGACCTTCGGGAAGGCGATCGGCTCACGCATGGTCTCGCCGGCAGGCACATCGAAGCGGTAGTTGGCATGCCAACGCTCCACACCGTCCACCAGCACTCGCGCGGTAAACAGACTAGAGGCAGTGGAAATAAACAGGTTGTCGTTAGTGATGGTCACACCGGACTCGTCCGGCACGAGCTTCACATTGGCGTACAGCTGCTTGACTTCCTGAGCCTTGGGGGAGGGGGTGCGATCGGCGAACATGACGCCATCGCCGCTGAACTCGTAATCGTTCGGACGGTCTTCGAAGTCGCCGCCGTAGGCCAGGCGCTCGGTGCCGTCGCCGCAGTCCTGCCACAAGGCCTGATCGACGTAATCCCAGATGAAGCCGCCCTGGTAGAGCGGGTAGCGCTCCAGTTCGGTGTACAGGTGCAGGCCGCCGGTGGAGTTGCCCATCGAGTGGCTGTATTCGCAGGAAATGTACGGCTTCTTGCCGTCCTCGCCGAGGTATAGCTTGACAATCTCATCAGGCTTGGCATACATACGGCTCATGATGTCTGTGGCGGCGCTGAATTCGGGGTCATTGAACGTGCCCTCGTAGTGCACCGGGCGGAACGGGTCGTTCTCGTGCACGAAGTCGCGCATCGAGTAGAACACGTCACCACCGAACGCCTCGTTGCCCAGCGACCAGATCACCACGCTCGGGTGGTTGTAGTCGCGGCGCACCATGCTTGCGGTGCGGTCCACACAGGCGGCGCGCCATTCGTCCTTGCTGCCCGGGATGGCGCGTGCGGGCTGGAACACATCGCCCGGATCGGTCCAGCTGCCGTGGGTTTCGAGGTTCGTTTCGTCCAGCACATAGATGCCGTACTCGTCGCACAGCTCGTACCAGCGGGTCTCGTTGGGGTAGTGGGAGGTGCGCACGGCGTTGATGTTGAGGCGCTTGAACGAGTGGATGTCCTCAATCATGTCCGCTTCGGCAATCGTGCGGCCGGTGCGGGCATCGAATTCGTGGCGGTCGACGCCCTTGAACACAATGCGCTTGCCGTTGAGCTTCATCAGGCCGTCTTCGATGGCGAAGTGGCGGAAGCCGATGCGCTGCAGCACTGCTTCGATTACCTGACCGGCGGCATCGGTTGCCACCACCTGCAGGGTGTACAGCGTGGGCTCTTCGGCACTCCACGGGTTGACCTTGCCGACATTGGCCTTCACGGTCAACGTCTCGGCATCAGCTCCGGCAGTCAGCTTGCCGTGCCAGACAATGTTGCCGGCAGCATCGAGCACTGTGGCGGCAACGGCGGCAGCAGTGCCAGCATTGCGCACCAGTGCGGTGACGTCCAACGAACCTTCGCCAGTGGTGTGGTCGTAATCGGCCAGCACGCGCAGGTCGTTCACATGAACCAACGGATGGGCTTCCAGCTCCACGGAACGGAAGATGCCGTGCAGACGCCAGAAGTCCTGGTCCTCGAGCCAGCTGGCGGACGAGAATTCAAAGCAAGCCACGGCCAACGTATTGACGCCGTCACGCAGAACATCAGTCACGTCGAACTCGCTGGGAGTAAAGGAATCTTCGGCATAGCCGATGAAAGCGCCATTGAGCCAGACGGCAATAGCCGTGGCCGCGCCTTGGAATGTCAACGTAACGCGACGTTTGGCGGCATCATCCGCAGCAGTCTTATTGGCCTCCAACACGGCAGCTGCCTTGGGTTCCAAAGAGAACTCATGACGGTACAGCGCCACGTGGTTATGCTTCGGCACATCCGGTGCCACTGGGCTCTCATGGCCGGACCACGGGTACTGCTGGTTGACATACTGATGATTCAGGAATCCCTTGGTCTCCAATGCGGAGGGAACTTCGATGGGGGAGAAGCCGGCAGCGTCGTATCCCGGCTGAGCAAACGCCGCCTCAGCAAGCTCGTTGTCCGCCAAATCAGCGAGATCCACCATCTGCACGCGCCATTGACCGTCCAGACTCTGCTTGAGATCCATGGCTTCGCCGCACTGGGGAGCGTGATCATAGAACTTGTGGCTGGAATGCGCGGCAAGCCGGTTGACGGCAAACACACGCGGGTCGGTAAGCCAGGCCTGAGAGAACTGCTGAGCTGACTGCAAGTTGGTCATAATGGTTTTCGCCTTTCCTTGCATCGAATTCGTCACGGCACCGTGACTGAACTAGTAAATAAAATGTTTACTAAATATAACCTGCATATCGATGAAAATCAAGCTCGGCAGTATCGCGTGGTGCATCACCGCACAGTCTGACGCAGACCTATACGAGCTAGATACCAAGGAGCAGTAATCGTCACCGAAATCATATTGCGGACATTCCTAGTATCGCTATTAGATAATGCATTTAGTTATGGTTTTACTTTGCATAGGTAACGCATTATCTTGTTCAACGACAGAAATAAGAGCCAACGCCGGCCGCCCCGCAGTCAGTATCACGGGAAATGAGGAAACACTGATGTCGTCATCAACTGCCGAACCCCAAAAAAGCTTAATAAAGGCCGTCTTGCCGCCTTTGCATTCGGTAACTTCGGCCAGTCGCTGTTATACAACGCACTGAGCACCTACTTCATGGTCTTTGCCACCAACGCGCTGTTCGCCGGCGTCGACAAGACCACCGCCGCCGACATGACCCAGGCCAACATCACCACCTTCGAGGGCTTCGCCTTCTGGATGCCGCTGGCATTCATCATCATCGGCTTTCTGATCTTCGCCTTCTTCGTGAAGATCGACGAAAAGGCTCACGCCCGTATCGTGGCCAAGATCGAAGCCAACCTGCACGATGAGTCCGATGCCGCCAAGTACGGCAAGGACATCGCCAAGGCCGCGCTGCTCGGCAAGGAGTCCGCAGCCCGGTAAACCAAGTAACGCATAGGTAATGCCGTTAGCCGAATGTGGCTCAACAGCAAGCAGACATTGCCGCACAACACCGCCCGAATGATGCTATTCATTCGGGCGGTGTGTTGTTTTTCCGCCAACTGGCGCACATCTTTGCCGCACTCCGATTGATGTGCGCTACGATAGGTATCAGGTAAACATACATTACCAATTACCTAATGACGGGTAGTAATGCAGGAACAAGTACATAGTACGCAAACGGTGCAGAAAGAACATATCGGGCATACGCATGGTCACTATCAGAGAAATCGCTCAACGGGCCGGATTCTCGCCGGCAACCGTGTCACGCCTGCTCAACGGCGATCCGACGTTCTCCGTCAAAGAAGAGACCCGCCGCAAGATTCTGCAGGTCTGTGAAGAACTCGGTTACGAAACACAGGAAAGGCGACTGGTGGCTCCGCACGATATCGCCGTACTGGACGCCATTCCCAGTGATGAGGAGCTGAGTAACGCCTATTACAGCGAGCTGCGCAGCACCTTGATCGCCACAGCGCAGCAGATGCATATCACCCTGTCGTTCTACACCGATATCAACAAACTCATTGACAACAGCACCCAGTATGACGGCTTCGTATCCATCGGCCCCGAACCGCACTCCTACGAGAGCTTGGAGCGGCTTCACGAAGTACTACCCCACGGTGTGTTTATCGATGTGAATCCGGCTCCGAACCTGTTCAGCTCCGTGCAGCCGGATCTGCTGCAAACCATACTGGACGCCTTGAGCGAAGCCAGAGCCCGCGGCATGACCAGAATCGGATTTATCGGCGGCGAAGGCCGCATGATGGGCACCTACGAGTACCCCGAAGACATCCGTACGATGGCATACCGCGACTGGTGCGAACGCCTTGGCCTGGAAACCGCAGGGCTGATATTTACCGGCGGCCAGGTCAGCGTGGAAACCGGCCGCAAGCACGGCGAAACGATTGTGGCCAAGCTCGGCAGCAATATGCCTGACTGCTTTATCGTGGCCACTGATTCCCTGGCTGTGGGCGTGATTCAGGCCTTTACCAAGGCCGGCATTTTGGTGCCGCGCGATGTCAGCATCATCAGCATCAACAACCAGTCCATCGCCCAGTACATTTCACCGCCGCTGACCACGTATGCCATCGATCAGGCGGCATTAGCCAGAAACGCGCTGCTGATGCTTTCCCAGTCGATCAGTTTCAATGATGACATCACCTGCCACACCATGCTCTCGACCAAGCTGGTCGCCCGCGAAAGTTTTGTGCCGGCCAAGCACTAATGACTATGAATATACGAAACTCCCCTCAGTCCATGAATCGGACTGAGGGGAGTTTTGTTGGTATAGCTAAAACTCAGTCATCGCCGAGGGTGACGTGCACGCCACCGACCAGCGAGCTGACCACGTTGTAAATCAACGCAATAATGGTGGCCAGAATGGTGAAAATCACCACTTCGATAATGGAGAAGATGGTCACACCAGACACCACGGTGGTCAGGGACAGCACATTCTTCAGATCAAGACCGCCAGCATCCAAGCCAGTGGAAGAAACAATCTGGGTAATCTGACTGAATACACCGACCAAATCGAGCAGCAGCCAGACGACGGCTGCGGCGACAATCTGGATAATGGCGCCGGCAATCGAAAGCATGAATGTCACCTTGGCCACGGACCAAGCATCCACACGGGTCAGGGACAGGCTCATGCGGCGGGCGCGTGGAGTGCTGCGACGAGCTGCCGGACGAACAGTCTTCGGGCTGCTGGTAACCTCTTCCGGCTCGCTGGAAACAGAACGGGCCTTGCGCGGTGCCTCCCGAACGGGTTCAGGTGTCACCACATCATTCACCGTATTGTCGATATTGGGCTGAATCACCTCGGACTCGTTGTTGTCGAACTGATCGTTCATCGTTTCTCCTTAAGAGCCTGCTGGTAGCCTCTGCTGTTAGTGAGGCTACCAGCCTTTCGGGACTCGGCTCACGCCTCGTCCACGTTGTTCACATTCTCACCGGATTGTGCGGTCTCGTTGGACTCGTTCACCGGTTCGGCGGGGGACTGGCCTGCTTCGGCAGTGCCGTTGTCGGCGACCTCCTCTTCGGGGTCATCCTTTTCTTCGTTGCGTGCGATGGAAAGGATTTCGTCGCCCTTATCAGGCTTGGCGAAGGTAACACCCTGGGTGTTGCGCCCGGTGCGCTTGACCTCGTCCACGTTGGAACGAATCACCTTGCCGGACTTCATGATGGCCATGACCTGATCGTCTTCGGACACCACGAGCGCGCCGACCAGAGAGCCGCGGCCTTCGACCAGCTGCACGGCCTTGATGCCCAGGCCGTTACGGCCCTGCAGGCGGTATTCGCTGATGGCCGTACGCTTGGCGAAGCCTTCGTTGGTCACTACGAACAGATCCTTGTCGGAGTCGCCCCATACCACATCCATGGCCAGTAGCTCGTCGCCCTCGCGGAACTTCATGCCCTGCACACCGGCAGTCTGACGACCCATCGGGCGCAGCTGCTCATCGTTGGCCTGGAACTTCAGGCTCATGCCGAGCTTGGAGACCAAGATGATGTCATCCTCGGCGTTGCATAGCGCGGCACCGATCAGCTCGTCGGCATTCTCGCCGTTCTCGTCGGCCATCAGGCGCACGGCGATGAGGCCGCCCTGACGCGGGGAGTCGTACTCGGCCAGCGGGGTCTTCTTGACCTTGCCGGAACGGGTGGCGAGCACCAGATACTTGGCCACCTCGTAGTTCGGGATGGACAGCACGGCCTGGATGGACTCGTCGGGCGCGAATTGCAGCAGGTTAGCCACGTGCTGGCCCTTGGAATCACGAGAACCCTCGGGCAGCTCATAGGCCTTGATGCGGTAGACGCGACCCTTGTTCGTGAAGAACAGCAGCCAGTTGTGCGTGGAGGTCAGGAAGAAGTGATCCACCACGT
>ENA-OWYG01000566-OWYG01000566.1-human-gut-metagenome-genome-assembly--contig:-NODE-566-length-23025-cov-34.649456_pt1 | contig 23025 bp, 15 predicted proteins | sample MGYA00249747_ERZ652080 | MGnify/ENA primary metagenome ERZ652080 (study PRJEB26925, sample SAMN05827071) | human gut metagenome | biome: ENVO:2100002; feature: ENVO:00000062; material: ENVO:00002003...
ATGTGTATAAGAGACAGGCGGGGCGGGTTCGGCATTGGTTCAGCATGAGGAAACACGCGATAATATCCGCCCTGCCGCCTAGTTTGGTGAACCATGGGTATTGAGAACACGCATAAGCTGATTGTCAACTGCCTGCCACTCAACGAAGGAGAACGGCGCGCTTTCGCCAAGGCGGCCCGCGATGTGCCGCAGGAATTCGTGGGCGACGAAGCGCACCGCGGCGACATGGTCTGGTCGGCCGCTGTTCCCGAGGAGCTTCGCTCCCGAGCTACCGCAGTCATCGGCAACTTTCCGGTCTCGCAGGCTTCCCAATACACCCGTCTTGAATGGTTGCAGACCTTCAGCGCCGGTGTGGATGCGTACATCTGCCCGGGTGTGCTGCCTCGCGGCACCATGGTCACCAATGCGAGCGGCGCGTATGGCCAAAGCGTGTCGGAACACATGTTCGCCACCATGTGGGCATTGATGAAGAACCTCAACTGGTATGCCTCCAATCAGCGTGATCATCAGTGGCGGGATGAAGGCCCGGTATTGAGCCCGGAAGGTGGCATCGCGCTGATTATCGGCGTCGGCGACATCGGGTCGCATTTCGCTCAGCTTGCCCAATCCGTAGGTATGCGTACCTTCGGCGTGCGCCGTCATGCGGACGTGCCGGCCAAGGGCATTGAAAAGATGTATGGCTTCGAGCGGCTGGAAGCACTGCTGCCATTGGCGGACGTGGTGGCGATGGCGGTGCCGCGCTCGCCGCAGACCCATCATCTGCTGAATGCGGATCGTCTGGGTCGTCTGAAATCCACGGCCATCGTGATCAATGCCGGGCGTGGCGACGCCATCGATCACGAGGCCTTGGCCGACGCCTTGCACAATGGACGGCTCCACGGTGCCGGGTTGGACGTCACCGAGCCTGAGCCGTTGCCGGCGGAAAGTCCGTTGTGGGATGAGCCGCATTGCCTGATCACCCCGCATGTGGCCGGCGGCAATCATTTGGAAAAGACTTCCGAACACATCATCCGCATCGCCCTCACCAACGTTTCCCGCTATGCCAAACAGCAGGAACTGTTGAATCTCGTGCGATACTGATTCGCCTGTATCAGGTGTACATGAACTCATGTACACGGCCGGCGTGTCGCATCCCACGGCGGCTGCGGCATCGAGATAATACCTGCGGAGGCGTGGTTGATCAGAGGCCCAATGAACGTGGCCCGAGGTCAGTCTCAGTCTGATAGTTCGTAGCCGTTGGCGTCTTTATGCCACGGCGAGCCGGGCTTGCTGCACAGAATGATAATGCCTTCAACAAAGCCCCAGATGGCGGCTGCGATTGGGCCAAGTCCGAGCAGAATCCAGCCGACAAGCGTCAGCAGCAGCTGGGCCACGGCCTTGCCGGTGTTGCCGAGATAGAAGTTGTGCACACCAAGTCCGCCGAGGAAGATGCCCAACAGGCCGGCAGCCAACTTGGACTTGGATGATTGCCACACCGGGGCGGCGGCATACGGAGCGGCGGTGTATTGCGGCTGTGCGTAGGCATTCGGCTGCTGGTAGGCCTGTCCATAGCCGGGCTGCTGGCCGCAGCCCGCTACGGGCTGTGCGGGCTGGCCATACTGAGGCTGGCCGTACTGGGGCTGGCCGTACTGAGGCTGAGCGTATGCGCCGGCGGGCTGGCTGTATTGCGGCTGCTGCTGGCCGTAGCTTCCGGCGGCGGGTTGAGCGTATGCGGCGGGCTGTGGGGCGCCATAGCCCTGCGGCTGCTGTGCGGCATCTTGGCCGTACGACGGCTGTGCGGGCTGTGCGGGCTGTGGAACACTGTCCGAACCGTACGGTTGTTGTTGACCATCAGTCATGTGGATCTGTCCCTTCTCAATCGGGAACGGCAGTACCTTCTTACCGTTTCTGCACAACATCATCTCACGTTTTGCACAATAGTAGAACCTGCCGCGCTACGATTGGGCCATGAAAAGTTTCCTGACCAGCTGGTTGATTATGACTATCGCCGCCGCCGTCATGGTCGCGGTGACTCCCGGCATGACCCCGGTGGGGGAGCCTCCGATTCTCGGCATCGCCGCGTTCGCTTTGTTCATGGCGCTGATTAATGCGTCAATCAAGCCGATTGTGCATCTGATCGCACTGCCGTTTGCGATTCTGTCTCTCGGGCTGGTCACCTTGATTATCAATTGGCTGTTCATGCGACTCGCCAGCTGGCTGGCGGTCAGTTTGTTCGGCGTGGGCGTCTTCGTACACGGTTTCAGGTGGTCGGTACTGGGGTCCTTGGTTCTGACCATTGTTGCGGGAATCGTCGGGTCCATCTTGGATCAGTGACGGTGCTCGCTGGACGAATATGAGTAATGGCGGTTGGAATCGGACTGATTCCAACCGCCATTACTCATATCAAGCTACGGAATCGAGCAGAGCGAACGCTACTCGCGCACCAAGCGGATATGCTCCACATCGTCGCGCCGGGAGCGACGGAACAGCACGAAACGATTGCCGATGGACTGCACCACTTCGGCGTTCAGCTGCTCGGCAAGCTCGGCGGCGGCTTCCTTGGCGGTCAGGCCCGAACCGTCCTGTACCGCGCACTTGATGAGCTCGTGCTTCTCAATGGTCTCATCGGCCTGATTGACGGCCGACTCGGTCAAATCGTTCTTGCCCACATAGAACAGGGGCTTCAGCGAGTTCGCCATCGCGCGCAGCTGCTTGATTTGCTTCTTGGTCAATGCCATGGGAATTTCCTTACATCTTTCGTATAACCACACCAGCATAGCAACCGGTGCTGTCTGTGCTGTTTGCCGCCCTACAGCGCGATGATGGCCGCGATGTAGACGATGACGGCAGCGGCGAATACGCGATCTCGCGCGGCGATGGTCAGGGCACGCCAGTGGGTGCGGCGGATGCCCTCCTCGTAGCAGCGGGCGTCAAGTGCGAGGCTCAGGTTGTCCGCGTGACGCAACGTGCCGGCGAAAATCGGCACGATAATCGCGCTCATCGCCTTGATACGCTGGGCCAGCGAACCGGTTTCGATGGAACCGCCACGCGCGGATTGGGCATCGACGATGGCGCGGGTTTCATCGGTCAGCGTTGGAATGAATCGCAATGCCAGACTCATGACCAGCGCGATCTCCTGGGCGTGGATGCCGAGCCGGTTGAGCGGGCTGATCAGGGTGGCGAAGGCGTCGGTCATGGCGGTCGGCGTGGTGGTGGTGAGGAACACCGCGCCCAAGATGATCACCAACGCGAAACGGCAGGCGTACAGCACGGCTATGGCCACGCCCTGATCGGTGATGCTTAGCGGGCCAAGCACCACCACCGGCGTGCCGGTGCGTACCACAAACAGATTGACCACGCCCATCAGCCCCAGCAGGATCAGAATCGGATGAATGGATTCAAGCACCCGTAACGGGTTCAGGCGTGCCGCCGCGATAACGGCCAGGGTGATGGCAATGCCCAGTGCGAGCTGGGTTGGCGTGTTCACCGCGAACATCGTGAACATGGCGGCCAGGAACCCCACCATCTTCACGCGCGGGTCAAGTCGGTGTATCACTGAGTGCACAGGGCCGTTGGAGGATACGGCCGTGGCGGTGACGGTGGCCGTGACGGGGCCGCCGGATGCGGGGGCGGCAATCGGCATACGGACCACGCGGTCGGCGATTTGCTTGGCCTCCTCCCAGTCATGGGTGATGATGAGCACGGTCACGCCACGTGATTTGAGCATGCGCAACAGCTCATGGATACGCTTCTTGGCTTGGGCGTCCAGACTCGCGGTCGGCTCGTCCATGATGAGCACGTCAGGATTGCAGGCCAGCACGCCGGCAATGGCTGCCAATCGTTGTTGCCCGCCGGACAGATCGAAGGGGGAGCGGTCGGCAAGATGCCCGATATGCAACAGGTCCAGTGATTCGCGCACACGGTCGGCCACCTCGGCCTCGCCAAGCCCTTGGTTGCGCGGGCCGTACGCCACGTCCTCGGCCACCGTGTCCGCGAACAACTGGTGCTCCGGATGCTGCATCACGTAACCCACATGCCGGCGCAATTGCGCTAATTGCCTGCGATTCGCCGACTTCGGACGCGCGTTGCGACCGCGCCTGCCAATCGAGGCCACCGGAACGCCGGCCACCTCGATGCTGCCGGCGGTCGGCGCAGCCAGTGCGCACAACATGCGCACCAGCGTCGACTTGCCCGAACCATTCACGCCCATCAGTGCCACGGTTTCACCGCGCGCGATGGTGAACGACAGGTCATCGATAACCGCCCGTTTGGCCGAAGGATAGCGATAGGTCAGATGCGAGACGCGAATAATGGGGTCCGTCATATCACCGATGCCATCGGAGAGCAGCGGCAGTTCGGAGCCGTCTTCGCGCTCCCGCTGGCGGGGGCTGTCGTTCGTAGGACGACTGGGGGCGGCTTCTGTGCCGATGCCACCCTCGGTCTCGCTTTGCGAGACAGCCTCCGCCAGCGGGGGTCGATTATCGACGGCCGCAGTGACACCAACGATTCGCCCGGCCTCCATGCGCACGATGCGATCGGCATGAACGGTCTCATCCGGATGATGCGTGACATGCACGATTGTGGTGCCGCGCGCCTGCAAATCATCCAAAATGCGCATAACTTCGGCGCGTGCGGATTCGTCCAGCATGGCGGTCGGCTCATCCAATACCAGCATCGCCGGGTTCATGGCCAGCATGCCGGCGATGGCGGCGCGTTGCTGCTGCCCCCCGCTCATACGGGTCGGGTCGGACTGGCGTAAGTTCGCCAACCCCACGGCCTGCAATGAATCAACGATACGCTCGCTGATGAGCCCGCGCTCCAGCCCGAGATTCTCCGGGCCAAAGGCCACGTCATCCTCCAACACGGTGGTGACCAGCTGATCCTCGGGATTCTGAAACACCATACCGATGCCGCGGCGGGCAGCACGATAGGCATCGGCATTCGGGCCGGCTGCGTACACGCGCTGTTCCAGTAACGTCACTTCACCACCGTCCGGCGCGGTCAATCCCGCAATCAGACGGGCCAACGTGGACTTGCCCGATCCATTCGGACCGACCAAGCATAGGCGCTCGCCTGCATGGACCGTGAGCGAAACGCCATCCAAAGCCCATGAAGCGCCGCGGTCATAGCTGAAACGAATGTCCTTGAGTACGGCGGCGGGGGAGGCAGGCTCGGCAGAATCGTGGAACTCGTCGGCGTCGAAGGAACGGGGTGCAACGGTCATGAAACAGTAATCCGTAACTGATAGGCGAAAACGCAGAATCCCGGCAAAGGCCGGAGTTCTGCGTTCTTGTTCTTTGAGTGGTCGTTGAGTGATCGTTAGTCGTGGCGGGCATAGGCCCGTCTCAGGCCAGTCACTGCTGCTTGGACAGCAGGTTGGAGACCGGCTTGTAGATCAGGAAGGTGATCACGGCGTGAATCGCCATCTTAGCCACGTTGAACGGCAGCAGAATCGGCAGAATCATCGCGGCCACAGCCTGGTAGGTCATGTGCGCGTAAATCGGCGTGACGATGAGGTTGCCCACCAGCGCCACCACGATGGCCAGCACCGCACCCACCAGAATGCCAATGGCGGCACCCTTGCGCGTACGGATCTTACGGTAGATGAACGCGGCCGGCACAGACAGGAACAGTGCCACCAGCACAGCCATCAGCGAACCCCACGGATTGGCGAACATGTGCGGCACAAAGCCGAGCACAGACACGATTGCGGCGGCGACCGGGCCATACGCAAAGCCGGCAATCAGGCAGACGATGCCGGACGGGTCGTACTTCAGCCAAGTGACCGGCGTAATCGGGAATTCAATGAAGCTGGTGACCATCGCCAGCGCCACGAACAGCGCATACATGGCGATACGGCGCGTGGACCAGCGGCCGGAATCAGCCACACCAGTGGTGTGCGAGCCGAGTTTGGCGCTGGCGGTGGACGCGCTGGCCGAACCCTCGGCCTCGGGCGCCACAGAACGAACAACTTGCATGCGGATACGCGAAGATACGCTCATAATGAGCCCTCGTTTCTTTCATCCGGACTATACCGTTGGCTCCGGAATCTCACCGGATCAGCCGCTTGCGCGGGTCGCGGGCTTCCCGCCATCCCCGTTATGAAACCCGGGGTGCAGGTTACCGCCAGTAAGGAATTGCACCTTCCCTGAAACTGACAGGCTTATTCATACGCCATGCGCCGGACGTACGCAACCCGCGTTTCACTGTGCAGAAATTCGTCTTGTGCCGGTCAAGTGCAACAATGGGAGCCATGGCTGAAGTGAAGAAACCCAACAACACCATCGACAAGCTTGCCCTGATCGTCACCACCTACAAACGTCAGCAGCTGCTCGAGGTACTGTTCGATTCGATTCTGGCGCTTGAGCAGGCACCGTGGCGCATTGTCATCGTGGACAATGAGCAGTCCGATCAGACGGCGGACATGGTCGCTGCGTTTGCCGGCAAGGTGACCGGCCAATGGGGCACCACCGTGGCCGACCAGTCCGGCAACGAAGAACGTGTGGTCTATGCGCCGCAGACCGAGAACCTGGGTGGTGCGGGCGGTTTCTCCGCCGGCGTGGCCAAAGCCTACGAGCTGGGTGCCGCATGGTTCTGGGTGATGGACGACGATGTGGCCGTGCTGCCGGACGCCATTGCCAAGCTGTCCAAGTGGACCGACAGGCACGAGGTGATTCAGGGATCCCGATTCGATTACGATGGCGGCCCGTTCTACTGGCAGTACGACTTCATTGTGCCGCTGGGCATTCCGAACCCGATTGCGCCCGCCGCATTTGGCCCGGCCGGGTATCGAGTGATGGACACGCTGTGCTTCGAAGGCGGCCTGTTCAACCGCCGTGTGGTCACGGAAATCGGTCTGCCGGACCCGCGCTTCTTCATCTACTGGGATGACACGATGTATGGCTACCGCGCCAGCAAGGTCACCAACCCGATTGTGGTGCCCGACGTGATCCTGCGCCGTACGCGCGAAATCGGCAATTGGGATATCGCCGGCGTGCGCCAGCTCAACTCCACATCCGACATGAACCGGTATCACATCATGCGCAACCGCGGATACATGGCCCGGTACTTCATGACCTATGGTGACTTCCGTCCGCTGGTGTTTGGACTGGGTACCGTGCTCACCGCGGCCAAGGAAGTCATTCGCCTGGTGATGGTGGATCGCGAGCACCTCAAGACCGGTTTGGTGCAGATTGCCAAGGGCTGGTGGGACTCGCGCAAGCTGATGCACGACCCCACCTGGAAGCCCATGCCGCCGCTTGAGTGACGGCCATGCCCCGGCCCGTCCGGCGCGTCCGCGTGATGGTCGCGTTAGACTTGGGCGAAATCGTGGATCGATGACATATCAGGAAAGGAAGTCAACGATGATTGAGACCGCACAGGCTTTTGGCGTCGACATCGGAGGATCCGGCATCAAGGCCGCGCCCGTCGACCTCACCAAGGGCGACTTCGCCGAACCGCGACTGAAGATTCTCACTCCCGAGGTCTCCACTCCTCAGGCCGTGGCCAAAATCGTCAAGCAGCAGCTCGACCACTTCGAAGTGCCTGAATCCGCACCCGTTGGCATCGCCTTCCCCGCGCCGATCAAGCCCGGCCAGAAGCTCGACTTCATGGCCAACCTCGACCAGTCTTGGATTGGCGTGGACGTTACTGAGGTGTTCTCCGAAGCCTGCGGCCGCCCGGTCGTCGTGGTGAACGACGCCGACGCCGCCGGCCTGGCCGAAGTCCAGTTCGGTGCCGCCAAGGGCCAGGATGGTCTGGTCATCGCCACCACACTGGGCACCGGCATCGGCACCGCCTTGATCTACAACGGCGCGCTCATCCCGAACACCGAACTCGGACACATCATCCTGAGCGCCAAGCATCTGGACGCCGAGAAGTACGCCTCCTCCGCGATTCGCGAGAACGAGGAACTGGGCTACAAGAAGTGGGCCAAGCGTCTGACCAAGTACTACGGCCTTATGGAGAAGTACTTCAACCCGGACCTGTTCACCGTCGGCGGCGGCGTGAGCCGTCAGAGCGAAAAGTTCCTGCCGTACGTGGATATCAAGACCCCGATTGTGCCCGCCAAGCTGCGTAACCAGGCCGGCATCGTCGGTGCCGCCTACTATGCCAGCACCAAGCAGCAGTGAGCTGAGTTATTTCTGCTGGCGCAGGAGCCGTATTGACCATATGTAAGGCCGTCCAAGTATTTCGGGCGGCCTTTTTTAATGAGTAATTCGTTCATTAGGTCGATTATGTGTTCATTAGGTCACTCCCATTCCAAACCTGAATTGCAATGGGCTCGGAATGGCGGCGTTTCAAGCATCAACAATTGTGAGGCTCGACTAGCAGTGACCTAATGAGCGCGAAAATGACCTAATGAATGTAGCTAGGCCGTTATTCGATGTGGATTGAAGTCATAGTATGTCTGACGACTCCGCTGCCGTGCCGCACGATTGTCGTAGTGCTGGATGCTGGTGGATATGAGGCCTCGATATACCTGGCTCGGCAGGGGTGGTTTTATCGTGGGAGGGTATGAGCGTGCATTTCTCTTCTCGTGTGGATATTTCTGCGCCGAATCCCATTGCGGCGGCCGAGGCGGCAGCCAAGGCAAACGGCATCGCACTCAGCAAACTCAACGATTCCAATCCGACCCGCCACGGGTTGGCACCCGAATTGGTGCCGAGCGTGTATACGGCCGACCCGCGTGGACCGCGTGCGGCACGAGAATCATTGGCCGCATTCCTCAATACGGCAAACGTGGTAGACGCAAGCAGCCCTCAGTTGGCTTCGCCCGCCGCCGGCGAGGGCAGGAACGAGCGCCATGCCGCTTTCACCAATGTGAATACCGCCATCGAGGGCGCCGACCCGGACGCCCTGTACCTGCTGAGCTCCACGTCCGAGGCGTATTCGTGGCTGATTAAGTTACTTTGCGATGCCGGCGACGCGGTGCTGGCACCCAAACCCGGCTATCCGCTGATTGAGTCGATTGCACGGCTTGAATGCGTCGATACGGTCGAATACCAGTTGCAATTCGACGGCTCCTGGTTCATCGACATCGCCGAACTCGAGTGGCTACTCAGCGAGCCCGGTGGCGAACGCGTCAGAGCATTGGTACTCATCAACCCGAACAATCCGACCGGTTCGTACGTAAAACCAACCGAGCGTGCACGTATCGTGACATTGTGCCGTGAGCACGGCATCGCCCTTATCGCCGATGAAGTGTTCTTCGATTACTCTCTCGAACCTTTCCCCGGCGACGCACGGCTCGCGGGGGAGCGCGGCGTGCTCACCTTCGCCCTAGACGGATTCTCCAAAATGCTGGCCGCGCCGCACGCCAAAGTCGGGTGGATTCAGGTGTCCGGACCTGCCGAGGACGTTGCCGAGGCCCAGCGTCGACTGGACGTCATCGCCGATGATTATCTGCCGATGAGTGACATCATCGCCGAACGGATTCCCGCATTATTGAACGCCGCGCCCGCACAGACCAGACGGGTGGGGGAGCGCGTGCGCAATAACCTGGCCAAGTTGCACGAGTTGCTTGACGCCGATCCCAACGGGCTGGTCAGCGTGCTACGGGCCGAAGGTGGTTGGAACGTGCTGCTACGAGTGCCCTCAGTCATCGATGAGAACGAAATGGTGTTGCGGCTGATTGACGAGCACCAACTCACCGGACAGCCCGGCTACTTCTTCGACATGACCTCCAATGGATACCTGGCCGTTTCCCTGCTGCCCGAACCGGACGAATTCGAGCGTGGCATCCGCGCCGTGCTCAATACCGTCGCCGCTTTGCTGCGATAGGCCGGTGTTTGCCGGCACCGCACCTGTACTCCACGTACAATAGCGGCATGGGATTCTTGTTTAGACCAAAAGAACTGCCACGCCCGGCATCGCTGACGTTCACTTTGAATCAGGCCGGGCATACGTATGATGATGGGCACGTGGGACTTGCTCCCACGGACATCACCATCAGCGAGCGGCGGGTGGCCGTGATCGGACTGAACGGCGCAGGCAAATCCACATTGCTGGGTCTGCTGGACGGTTCGTTGAAGGCCAACGCCGGCACGGTGACCATTGCGGGCGGTGAGGAACGTCTTGACCCGGCTGTGAAGAAGGACGCGAAGCGCATCGATAATCTGGTCGGCAAAGTTCGCCGCGAGGAGATTCCGAACAGTTTCTACCAAGCGGCGAATATTTCCGAGGCTGTTTCCGAAGCGCTGAAAAAGCACAAGGTGCCCGAGTCAGAACGTCATGCGCGCATCGGCAATCTGTTTGCGCATTTTGATCTGGCGCAGGTATCCAAGGCCAAGGCCAGCGAACTGGATTCCGAGAAACGGCACCTGCTGGCCATTGCGGCCGCGCTGAGCTTTGAGCCGAGTGCGATTGTGGCGGATGAGCCGAGCAAGGGATTGGATGAGATTGGCACCGCGCATGTGGCCAAGGCGTTGTTCAGCTACAACAAGCAGGTGATTTTCGCCACGCATGACACGGATATGATCCGCCGGCCCGAATACGCCATCGACCGCGTACTGGTACTGGACGAGCACGCGGTCGTGTTTGACGGAGCGCCGGCTGCGGCTGTGGCGTTTTATGAGGATCTGATTCGCCGCCGATACGAGACTAGAGCATCGTGAACCATGCCTGAACCCGATGCCATAGCGTCGGATCGTTGACGATCATGGCGTCGTCGCGCGCCTGCACGAAGCAACCCAGCACGGCTATGCCCAGCGCCCACAATACGGCCAGCACCACGACCCAGCGCATCAGCCAACGCCACGGGGTGACCCGGGCGATGCCATCGTCCGAAACGGCGTCGTTGGCACCCGCCAATGAACGTCCCGGCTCGCGCCCGTTGACCAGCCACAGTAGCCCCGGTATGGACGCCAGCGAGATCAGCCAGCCGAAATCGGCGGAATACCGCCATCCCAGACCGCCGACACGGCTGTCGAACACGATCAGCGCCGCCGCCACGGCCAAGCAAGACATCAGCCATGGCCGCATGCCGTGCGTCTCCAATCTGCGCAGCAGGGGCAGCGCCAAAGCCATCACGGTCAGTGGCGTGGCCGTGAAAATCGCGCCGACCATCACCTCGTAATAGCCCCATTGCGGCATCGGGGCGGGAGAGCCCGCCAGCCACGGGAAACGATCCATGAAGCGCAGCGGCAGGAACAGGTAATACCAGATGTTGGCGGGCATATCCGCGGACGGGGTGGTATACCGGGTCATATCGGATACGGAGAACTGATACGCATTACCGAAATTGAACGGGGAATCGAACCGAACCATGTTCCACGCCATCAGAGGCGTCACGACGAGAATGGCGGGGATGATTACCGCAAGCGGCGCGCGCAACGCCTGCAACGGCTTGATACGGCGTGTGCGCAGACCGTTGCCCAGCGCGCGAATCTGCGGCCAGAACAGGGGGAACGCAAGCAATGCGGCCAAGGTGAACGTCGGTCGGCATCCGAAATTCGCCGCAATGCACAAGGCGCCCAAGGCCAGTCGTGGCAGGGAGAGAGGTTTGGCATCGCCCGCCTGCCATCGGTCCGATGGTCTCAGCGGGCGGCGGGACGTGTCCGCGCCGAGCCATAGCCATAGTCCCAGCGACGTCAACGTCAGCGATGCGGCGAACGGTATCTGATAGAAGTTCGTGCGATACAGCAAATACCCCACTTGCGCGCTCACCAACGATGAGACCACTACTAACGACGCGGCCGCCACCGAAGTCTTCGGCATCAAGCGATGGATGACGCGCAGCACCAGCAAGGAGAAGAAGATGATGAACAGCAGCACGAGAATATACTCGGCGGCGGATGTCGGCAGATTATGACCGGCCAGCAGACGATAGGGGACGAACAGCAGCACTGCGGGCAACACGCCAAAATAGGAATACCAGTGACCGTCATAATACGCGTAATCCCAGTAGAGCGGACTGGCTCCATTGGCGAGTAGCTGGGCACGTGTGGCTACGTCATAGGGGTGCTCGGTGGCGGCCAGTTGTTCGGGAACCGGCAAGTCGAGCCAGGGCCGGCCGGCGACCAGCGCATCGGCCACATGCCCATACTGGTCGAAATCATAGGTGTAATCGCCGGAAACGTGGAAGACGAGCGGAGACGCGTACCACAGTTCGCGGATGATGGATGCGCCGATAAGCAGGGTAGGAATCGCCATAAGCCCCACGAAAGCAAGTCGTTGCCGAGTGCTGGACGGGTCAAGCGTGATACGCCACAGGCGCGATCCCGGCCTCCAGACGGCAATCATCAGCAACACCAAGGCCATGGCGAGCACGCGCATCCAATTGATGACGAACGGTACGCGCACGTTGGCGCGGGCGTCGGTGACCGGTACGATCGCGCCGCGCTCTTCCTGAATCCAAATACGCACGATGCCGGCACCCGGCACCTTGACATAATGGCTGCGAATAGCGTCGGGATTCATCGACTGGGCCCGGCCGGTGATGCCATCGACATCCGCGCGCACATGAATGGTCGCCAGCGGTTTGAAGACTTCCTTATCGTCGTTCGCTTCGGATTCGGCCTCGGCCTGCTCACGGGCCTTATCGATGACCTTGCCGCTCGCGGTATCGATGCGTAGGTAATTCGACGTGCCGTCCGCGGTCAGTTCAAGATAGGCCTTGGTCGGATCGGTGACGGTCAACATGCCATCATTGCGGCGCGTGAGACCCGAACCCAGCGTGTTATGCACGGCGTTCGTATCCGTGCTCGCTCCGAGCGTACGCCAGAACGGCAGGTTGAACACGATGCACTCCATGGCGGCGACGGCGGCCAGCAAGGCGATCAGCAGGCGCGCCAAACGCAGCCGGTGCCGGGTATCCGGACGGCTGGTCAGATGCCGTTCATGTTTCGACGGCATTGGACGGTCTGCGCGAGTGTGGTCTATGGAATGCACGCATTTATTCTATAGGCTTTATTCGGGCTTGATGTCGGGCAAACAAGAGACAATGTGAATCATGCCAAAACGTACATCGGACCATGGGAAGCACAACCGCGCGCCACTGCTGGGCGGGCTGAAGGATTCGATGAACGCGCTCGCGGCCGATCTGGGACTGTCCAAGCCGAAGAAGCACGATACGAATCCGTTCGGCGATGCCTTGCAGGAGACCAGTGAGCGTAAAGGCGGCATTATCGACGAACTGACTCGCCATGCAGTGGCGCTGAGTCCTGTAATCAAGCGACGCACCTTCCCTGAATTGGAGAACGTGCCGGAAGGGCTGGTGCTTGGATGGGCGCAGCTGCCCTCCACCAGAGGCCGTGGCTTTTCGCTTGGCATTTTCCCCGACCGCGATCATTTTGCGCAGGTGGCGTTCGCCGATACGCATGGCCGCGTATTCGTGGGCGCCGACCCCAACATGGACGTGCAGGATATGCAGGCGCGATTCATGTTCGGCAAGGAAAAAGAAGTGACTTTGCCGGACGGTGAGCGGCTGGGCGAAAGCGACGAGCCGCGTTCGCGTTCCGGTTTCTCCCGTGCAGGCCGTGGCCTGGGAAATGCGCTGCATCATGGGCGTGGTTTGGGGCGCGGCCTTGGTCATGGTGCTGACGGTGTGAAGGCCATTACCGGTGGCGTGGTGGGACGTGACGACACCGGACGCATGACATGGCTCGCCTCATGGCTCAAGGCCGGCAACCGGTACACGCTTGAGCAGATGCGTGCCAATCTGCCGCCTGCGATGCGTCATGATTTGGAATACCGCGATGCCATTACCATCGCGTTCTTCGCCACGTATATGTTGCCGCAGATCAATGGTCTGCTCATCGGATTCGGTTCCGGCAATATCTTCCGCCGTCTCAACCGCGAGGCGCCGATCGGTGCGATTCGCCGTTCGGTGCGTGACACCTTGGCGGCACGTGCCCACGGCATGCGGGCCTCCGGTCTGGAGGATCATTTCGCCGATCTGATGCGCGAAGCCGGCGCTCTCGACACCACGCCGGGGCTGGAAGCGGTGCATGGCGCCGAACCATTGCACCTGTACACCTCGACGTATTCGAGCGGCTATTTCTTTGCGTGGGATAAGTCCTTGGCATTCGGGCAGGCGCTGAAATCCCTGAAGATCGAAGGCAACCTCAACCGATTCGCTGCGGTGAGCGCTTGGCTGGAGCGCAACGCTTCCTTGGGACGCAACCCTACGGAAGATACGGTGACCCGTGCCGAGGCCGCGCAAATTGACATGAAACTCATCGAAAACCCTGCGATTATGGCGCTTGACCCGTATGATGGCGAGCAGGAGTGTCGGGCCGTGCTGAGCCTGGTCGATATCGCCGCCCGCACGGCTGGACAGATTCGCAGTGAATTCCCCGATCCTCGAGATGTGCTGACCCAGCAGAACGTGCCGGATTCGGGTGTGACGAATGCTGCGGGCGCTGGAAGTACTGAGGGCGCTGTAGAGCGGGCTGATAGGAGCGACACCGACACTCAAGCCGCTCGGCCTTCGTATTCGCCGGCGAGGAGCGACGAATGGGTGTATCGTCAGACCCTCTCTTCACTGTTGCGCCGGTTACGGTTGCCGTATCGGTTTGATGTGGAGTTCCGGTCGTGCTTGGATTCGGGTGAAGTGGCCATTGGCTTCACCACCGCCGGCACCTCGATGATGCCCGATAGCCGGTATGACACCACTCGACGTACGTGGCGTGCGCTGAGCAGCGCCGAACGCGCGTCGATGAGCGCCGCCTACAACCTGCGTGTCGGCCTGATGATGGCCGCGCTAAGTTTCGGCACCAGCGAATCCGTACGCCAGGTGTCGTTGCACATCGATTCCATTGGTCTTGAAGAGGCGATTGCCGAACAGGATTCCGCCATCGAGGCGATGATGAGCGAGGCTTTAAGCGCTTTTGAACATCTGCGCAGTGGCGATTTGGGGCGTGTGGGTTCCAAAGCCGACCCCAAAGATGGTGATTTCCATGGCGACCCGACCCGCCCCATCACCCATGAGGAGACGTTCGGGCAGATGGCGTCCGGTGACGAACGCGGCACGACCGGGGGAACCGGCAACGGTACCGGACCGTCTGCGGATGCTACGGATCAGGCCGCGGTCGAATCCGCTGACGCCGATGGCGCCGCGTCCATCGATTCGCAGTTCGAAGATCTGATGAAGGGCGTCGATATCGACGAAATGGCGTTCGGTATGCCGGACGATACCGGCGCAGGCGACGACCTGGGCGGTATCGGCGGCGAGGGCGTCGGCACTGACGGTGCTGATGGGGCCGCCGGCGTGGACGATGATCCGATGAGCGTGCTGCGCCGCAATCCCACCGTGCGTAATATGGTCACCGTCACCTTCACCCGTGATGCCTTCCTCAAGCGACTGGACACCGCTGGGCTCGACAATCCCGAGGAAACCTACCGCATGTTCGGTGCCGTGATGGACGTGGACGGCGAAGGTGGTCTGAAACCCATCAGCGCCGACTTCGACTTGGCGGACAGCCGGTTCTCTCCCACCGGATCCCAGGAGGAGCCCGAACTGGCCGACCGTCAATTCAGCCCGGCGACCGCTCACGTGCTGGGCGCACAGAATAGTGCCGGACTGGCTATCCAGCGAGTGGGCCTACTGCAGCATGGCGTCAACGAATTCCACGATATCGCCAGGAACACGTCGCTCGGCTCCGTGGAAAAGGCCCAGCGAGCCATGCAGGTCATCGAATCGATATGCGATCCCGAACTGACCGGCTTGGCCTCACAGGTCACCAGTGCGTTGATCGATGGCAAGGACACACCGGACTTCACGTTCACGCTTGCTGACGATCTTGACAAGGAGCGTCTGCGCGCCCGAGACATGCTGTTCTCGGGCCAAGCCGATCAGGCCATCGAAGCGGCCGAAGCGGCCGTGTCCCATCTGGATCAGGTGTATGCGGCAGGCCATGGCGTACCTCGATACTTCAACTCCTATGCCGAGCGCGTGGTCTACAACCGACTGTTCGCCACATTGGACGAGCGTACGGTGCTCATCCCGGACAATCTGTTCTACGCACACATGGAGCTGGCTGACGTGTTGAGCCAGATCAAGGGTGCCGAGGCGGCCATCCCGCACCTCAACCGTATGGTGGCGTACGCGCCCGCCTACCCGCTCTCACATCTGAAGCTCGCCATCCAACTGGCCCGCAATGAGGATTGGGATTCGGCACGCGCCGCCTGCCTGAATGCTCTGCGCGTGGCCTTGGACCGCGACGATGCCGCGTTCGCCTACTACCGGTTCGCGTACGCCGAATGGATGCTTGACCGGTTCGACACAGCCGCCGCGGCCTACATTATGAGCGATCACATCGCTCCCGGGGCCATTGGTTCGCTGGAAAGCGAACTGCAGGAACTGGTTTCCCGTGCGGACTCGCAGTGCATGCCGGTGCCTGAATCGGTGGAGACGGCCGCCCATGTGCTTGCCATGCATGGTCTGCCGGTCTGGCCGCATATCGAAGTGGCTGACATCGTGCGTGACGCCGCCCGCGTGTGCGTGGATGAAGGCATGTTCGTGCCGGCCCGCACGCTCTCGGTGGCCGTGGCCCGCATGAATGACGGTGAAGGCGACAACATCGACATCATCCAAGCCCAGTTCCTGCGCTCGCTATCCGCGTAGCCGCCTGAGGGGAGTTGACGGTATAGCCGGCCGAGGGGAGCCGAGCCCGCTAGGATAGACAACCATGAGCACGAACGAACAACTGGCATGGGATTTCGACGATGGGGATGTGGCCGAGGTCCGGCCTGATACCGGTATTGCACGTTTTGCCCCTGGCTCCGAACAATGGATAGCCGCACTGCAGCCCACTGACGACGACGCGATACGCCTCGACCGTTTCGACGTGAACACGATGACCGCTGAGGCCGCCGCCCGCCTGTGGGCTCGCGTGGCCGCATGGGTGGAATCCGATCAGATCGCCTACTACATCGACGACTCACCCGTCAGCTCCGACGCCGCCTACGACGCGCGCATGCGTTGCCTCGAACGACTCGAAGCGGCGTTCCCCTCATTGGACAATCCACAGTCGCCCACCCATCGCGTCGGCGGCTCCTTCTCCAACGACTTCGCCTCCGTGCGCCACCCCAGCCGCATGATGAGCCTTGATGACGTCTTCTCCATCGAAGAGCTCAAGGATTGGTACGATTCGGTGATTCGCGACCTCGATTGGCCCGAATCCAAGCCCCTGCCCATGAGCTGCGAGGTCAAAATCGACGGCCTCGCCCTGAACCTCATCTATCGCAACGGCGTGCTTGAACAGGGCCTGACGCGCGGCGACGGCGTTACCGGCGAAGACATCACCCTGAATGTGCGAACCATCGGCTCCATTCCCGCCAACCTCGGCGGCCCCAAGGAAGACGTTCCGGACTTCGTGGAAATCCGAGGCGAAGTGTTCATGCGCTGGGATGACTTCCACACCCTGAACAACGAGCAGGAGGACGCCGGACGAGCGCCCTTTGCCAACCCTCGCAACGCCGCCGCCGGCTCGCTGCGTCAAAAAGACCCTCGCATCACCGCCACCCGTCGCCTGAGCTTCTATGCGCATGGTCTGGGGCAGCTCACCTGGGGGGCGGACCATCCGCGTGGCACCCATGATGTGGTCGCCGACCAGTCGCAGGCCTACGATCTATACACCAGGTGGGGCGTGCCGGTCTCCCCGCATAATCGTGCGGTGACCTCATTCCAGGAGATCTTGGACATGATCGAGTACTACGGCGAGCATCGCGGCGACATCGAGCACGCGCTCGACGGCATTGTCGTCAAGGTCGATGACCTGGGCCTGCAGCGCGCCCTCGGTGCCACCTCGCGCGCGCCGCGCTGGGCCATCGCCTACAAATACCCGCCCGAAGAGGTCAACACCGAACTGCTCAACATCACCGTGCAGGTGGGGCGTACCGGCCGTGTGACGCCGGTCGCCGTGCTCAAACCTGTCTACGTGGCCGGCTCCACCGTGGCTCGTACCACGCTGCACAACGGATTTGAAGTCAAACGCAAGGGCATTCTGATCGGCGACACCGTGGTGGTGCGCAAGGCCGGCGATGTGATTCCCGAACTGGTCGGCCCGGTGCTTGAACGGCGCAAAGGGCGTGAGGACCAGCTGCGCGAATTCGTCATGCCCGAGTTCTGCCCTTCATGCGGCTCGAAACTGTCACCCGCCAAGGAGGGTGACAAGGACATTCGCTGCCCGAATGTGGAAAGCTGCCCGGCCCAGTTGACCGAGCGCGTGATTTCGCTGGCCTCACGCAAGGCGTTCGACATCGAGCACTTGGGCGAACAGTCGGCCATCGCTCTGACCAACCCGGAGGAGAACCGGCCTGATTCGGTGGCGACCTACGCGCCGAACATCACCGAGGTGCTGGTCGCCCCCGGCGAAGAGCCCGAACCGTATGAGCCGGTGGAAGGGCTGGAATTGCCGGCCGCGCAGAAGCCGGTGTTGTCTAACGAATCCGGGTTGTTCGACCTGACCGCCGCCGATCTGCGCGACGTGCGTGTGTGGCGTGAGGCCGCAATCGTCGAAGTGCATGAGACGGTCGATGCGAACGGTAAGAAGAAAAAGGTGCGTAAGCGTGTCGGCGGCTCTGGCCTGTGGCATCAGGTGCCTGCCTTCTGGACCGCGCCCACGCCGGCCAAGAAGCTCACGGCCAAGCAGTTGGCCGAACGCGCGCAAAGGGAGGCCGCAATCGAATCTGCCGGAACACAGGGAGGTGCCGCCAGCGAGACGACCGGCGCACCTACCGGGGCTGAGGCTCCACTTGGTACAATGCCGGGCTTTGCCGCAGCCTCCTATCCCGAGTATGACGTGCCGGCCGACGCGGTCATCGTGCGCGTGGATCACAAGACCACGCGCACCGGCGTCACGGATGTACCGGTGATCGTTCGGCCCGGCGAAAACACGCGCAAGATGTTCGACGAAATGGACAAGGCCCGTCACGCCGACCTGTGGCGTGTGCTGGTCGCGTTGTCGATTCGCCGGCTCGGTCCGCCTACCGCACGCCTGATTGCCTCGGCGATGGGCTCGCTGGCAGCCATCGAAAACGCCACGATTGAAGATCTGACGGCCATCGACGGGGTGGGCCCGGAAATCGCCGAATCGGTGGTGAACTGGTTCGCCGCCGCCCGCGAGCCCGGCGACTGGCGCGGCGCGACTTTGCGTGCTTGGCAGGCCGCCGGCGTGGGCGTCGACGAGGCCGAGACCAGTTCGCTGCCGCAGACGCTGGCCGGCAAAACCGTGGTGGTCACCGGTTCTCTGGAGGGCTATTCGCGCGACTCCGCCAAAGAGGCGATTATCGAGCGCGGCGGCAAGGCGGCCGGTTCGGTGAGCAAGAAGACCGATTACGTGGTGATCGGCGCAAACGCCGGCTCCAAGGCCACCAAGGCCGAGGAACTCGGCATCCCCATGCTGGGCGAAGCCCAATTCGCCCAGCTCCTAGAAACCGGTAGCATCGACTGACTTGACTCCCCTCTCTGAGGGGAGCTGTCGCCTTGTGCGACTGAGGGAAGTAGTCGCCCGCAAAACGGATGCGGGAATGGGAGAGGTACATCCGCAGCGCGTGCGCAGTGTGACTTACTCCACTCCCTCTGGCATGCCGCCGCATCACACGCTAGGGTAGAACAGGCCCTAAAGGAGGATACGGATTTATGAGCGACGCACGTCAGATCGAAGCCGACATCTATGAACGCCTGAGCAAGGTCATCGACCCCGAGCTCGGTCGTTCGGTCACCGACCTCGGCATGATCGCCGCCATCGAAGCCGCGCCCGCATCGTCGGACGCCGGCACTTACGACGTCACCGTGCACGTTGAGCTGACGGTTCCCGGATGCCCACTGAGCGAGACCATCACCAACCAGATCAATGGCGCGGTCAGCTCCTATCCGGGCGCACAGCTGCTGCCTCATATCGAAGTCGGTTCGATGAGCCGTGACAAGCTGGCCGATCTGGTCGCCAACCTCAAGGCCGAACGCAAGCGGAACCCCTTCAGCAAACCGGGTGTCAAGACCCGCATCTTCGCCATCGCCTCCGGTAAGGGCGGCGTCGGCAAGTCCTCGGTTACCGCGAACCTGGCCGCCACGTTTGCGGCCCTCGGCTTCGACACGGCCGCCATCGACGCGGACATTTACGGCTTCTCACTGCCGCGCCTGTTCGGCGTGCATACACAGCCCACCAATCTGAATGGCATGCTCATGCCGGTCACCGCGTGGGGCGTGAAACTGATCTCCATCGGCATGTTCGCCGGTGCTGACCGGGCGATTCTGTGGCGTGGGCCGCGACTGCAGCGCTCCTTGGAACAGTTCCTGTCTGACGTATGGTGGGGCGAGCCGGACGTCCTCTTGCTCGACTTGGCTCCCGGCACCGGCGACATGGCGATTTCCGTGGCCCAGGCGTTGCCCAACGCCGAACTCGTGGTGGTCACCACCCCGCAGCCCTCCGCCTCTGACATCGCCGTGCGCTCCGGACTCGTGGCCCTGCAGGTGCCGATGAAGGTGCGTGGCGTGGTGGAGAACATGAGCTACTACGAGCACAAGGGCGAGAAGCTGGAGATTTTCGGTGCCGGCGGCGGTCAGCGCGTGTCTGAACAGTTAAGCGCGGCGCTTGGCTATGACGTGCCGCTGATGGCCCAGCTGCCACTGGATCCCGAAGTGCGCGAGATCGGCGAGGCGGGTCGTCCCGCAGTGCTGGATGTCGATGGCGCCTTGCGCACGGATGGCGTCGGTCAGGTCTTTCGGGGACTGGCCGAGCGTCTGCTGGAGCGGTGCTAAGGGGTGATGGTCCGGGAGCGGTGCCAATCGGCCAATAGAGAACGGTTCTCTTCGCGCCTATTCGCCGGTGTCGTACAATATCCCTTGGCGTGCTAACGAAAACCACATGAAAGGAGTAGCTGTGCCCACTTCCGAACATAAGGCCGACGACGCAACGCGGCGTCTTACTCTGATTCCCGCCCCGGTGACATTGGAGTACACCCATGGCACGGCTTTGATCGGTCCTCTGGTGACGATCGAGGATGCCGATCAGTCTTGGGAGACGTTGCCGATCGAGCAGCTGTCCGATGAACTTCGGCACCGCTACGGCGTCACCGTCCTGAGGCGCCGCGCGCACGGCACCGTCATATCCCTGGGCTTGGATTCACGGCTGGCCCATGACGAATACACGTTGGATGTGTCCGAATCGGAGGGCATCCGTGTGCGTGGCGGCAGCGAAAGCGGACTGCGATACGGTCTGCAGACGCTGCGGCAGATCATCGGGCAGACCTCGCGTGCCATCCCCTGCCTGCATATCCAGGACAAGCCCGCATTCCCGGTGCGCGCCTACAGTCTCGACGTGACACGCGGACGAGTGCCGACGATGGAGTTCCTCACCTGGTTCGTCGACCAGCTGGCCTTATATAAATACAATCAGTTCCAGCTGTATGTCGAGCATGCCTTCGCGTTCGTCGAGCTCAGCGAGGCGTGGCGTGGCACCGATCCGCTCACGGCCGCCGACATCACGTATCTGGACGAGTACTGCGCGCGTCGCGGCATCGAGTTGGTGCCGTCGTTGGCCACGTTCGGGCACATGTACATGAATCTGCGCACCCGTGAGCATCGCGGGCTGGGTGAGTTCCCCGAAGACGCCGACCGCCCGTTCAGCTTCATCGAACGCATGGAACATCACACGCTGAACGCCGCCGATCCCAAGGCCCATGATTTCGCCTCGCGCCTGATTGAGGAATACGCGCCGCTGTTCCGTTCGAAGTCCTTCAATATCGGCGGCGATGAGACGTTCGACTTGGGACGTGGCAGGTCCGCGCAGGACGCGCCGGGAGCCGGCCGCGATGAACTGTATGCCGGTTTCGTCAGGGATTTGTGCGAAACGCTCGCCCGCCATGGTCGGCAGCCGATGTTGTGGGCGGACATCGCGCTCGAAAGCCCGCGCACGATGGATCTGCTGCCCGGCGACATCACGATGCTCAACTGGATGTACGAGCCGCAGATCGACGAGAGCAAGATCCAGACCATCGCCGCGCAGGGCCGTCGACAGTTCGTGTGCCCCGCGGTGCGGGCTTGGAGCCGGTTCTTCCCCGATTATGCGGGTGCCTGGCTGAACACGTATCACATGGCGTTGGCGGGGACCAAGTACGATGCGGAAGGCATGGTGGTCACCGATTGGGGTGATTATGGCCATGTCAACGATCCGCGTCTGAGCGTGCCGGGCCTGTGCTATGGCGCTCAGAACGCGTGGAATCCGATCGAGATCGATGCGCATGAGATGAACCGTCGAATCTCCGCTCTGGTGTATGGCGACGAGTCCGGTCGCATCATGGATTGCCTCGCCCGCATCGACTCCGATGGGGTATCGTTCCCCTGGGACCTTGCCGTGCAGGTGCTGGAGCTGGAATATGGTTCCGGCACCGGCGCGCTGAACATGGATGTGGCGGCGTGCATGGAACGTTCGAGCGGCGGAAGGCTCACGCTGGACCGCACGTTGGGATGCGATGACGCGCGCCGGCGGATGCTCCAGTGGAACCGCGAGCGTATCGAACAGCGTCGGGATTGCGATCAGGTGCTGCTTGACTGCGGCGACGCGTTCGCCGGTCTAGACAAGGGAGGCCTGACCGCGGAGTTTCTGTCGGTGATGCTGGACGGGCAGCGACTGTTCAACGAACTTGGCGAGGAACTGCTGGCGTTGGCCGACGGCAAGGACGTCGGCAGCGGGGCGAATCGTCTCGCCGCCGATCTGGAGTTGTGGTTCGAGCGGTATCGCGCACAGTGGCTGTCGGTCGGACGGCATGCCGAGCTCGCACGTATCGCCCACGTGGTGTGGTCTCTCGCGGACATTCTGCGTAGGGGCGCTCTGTAAGGAGCATGACCGAAGGCGGGGTCCATGCCCCGCCTTCGCTATCGCGCGTACTGGTCCTCGGTGGTGAAGCAGGTGCGATAGACCATGGCCATGATCAGACCGTCGGCCAGCAAGGTCAGCGCGGCGATGGCGCCGAAGACCACGAACTGGTATTTGGCGGCGTTCAGCGGATCTCCGCCGGCTATCACCTGGCCCGCCATCATGCCCGGAATGGTCACGATGCCGCTGGAGGCCAGCGAAGCGGTGGTGGGCAGCAGTCCCAGCC
>ENA-OWYG01000570-OWYG01000570.1-human-gut-metagenome-genome-assembly--contig:-NODE-570-length-22974-cov-48.083642_pt1 | contig 22974 bp, 19 predicted proteins | sample MGYA00249747_ERZ652080 | MGnify/ENA primary metagenome ERZ652080 (study PRJEB26925, sample SAMN05827071) | human gut metagenome | biome: ENVO:2100002; feature: ENVO:00000062; material: ENVO:00002003...
AGGAGTCCATCAACCTCCACGACATCGCTCGCGTCGGCAAATATCTCAAACCGTATATGGCACAGGTGGCGCGCATTCTCGTCGTCGTCATCTCGATGAGCTGCATCGTCGTCGCCGTGCCGTACCTGACCAAGATCATGATCGACGAGGCGATCCCGAACAAGGACCTCGGCAAGCTCGGCATCCTCGCTGTGATCCTCGCCGCGCTGATCGTGCTGTACGAGTTCGGGCTGCGCTACCGCACGGTGGCGATCACGCGCGTCGGCCAGCTCATGCTCAAGGACATGCGCCGCGATATCTTCACGCATATCCAGACGCTGCCCTTCAGCTACTTCGATTCGCGCCCGCACGGCAAGATCCTGATCCGCGTGGTCAACTATGTGAACACGCTTTCGGACACGCTGAGCTCCGGTCTGATCAACGTGATCTCCGACGTGTTCACCTTCGTGATCACGCTGATCGTGATGTTCGTGATCGACTGGCAGCTGGCCCTGTGGAGCCTGATCCTGTTCCCGGTGCTCATCATCTGGGTGCGCGTGCTGCAGATCTTCCAGCGGCGCGCCTTCCAGAAGCTCTCCAACAAGCAGAGCAACCTGAACGCCTACATCCACGAGTCGATCGCCGGCGTGAAGACCACGCAGACCTTCGCGCAGGAGCAGGCCCAGTTCAGGACCTTCCAGGAACAGCAGGGCGAGGTGCGTTCCGCGTGGATGCACGCCGTGCACATCCAGTTCCTCATGTGGCCGGGCGTGCAGACCATCTCCGTGATGACCATCTCGTTCATCTACTTCGTCGGCGTGATGGGCTTCGGGGGCGTGAACGTGACCACCGGCGTGCTCATCGCGTTCGTCGGCTACGCGAACAACTTCTGGAATCCGGTGATCAACATCGGCAACTTCTACAACCAGCTCATCACCTGCTCGGCGTACCTCGAGCGCATCTTCGAGACGCTCGACGTCACACCGGAGATCCGCAACAAGCCCGACGCGGCGGACCTGCCGCAGATCCGCGGGCGCGTCGACTTCAACGACGTGGTGTTCCGCTACGAGAAGGACGGCCGCAACATCCTCAACCTCGTGGACTTCCACGTCGAACCGGGGCGCACGATCGCGCTGGTCGGCCCGACGGGCGCCGGCAAGACGACGATCATCAACCTGCTGTCGCGCTTCTACGACGTGTCCGAGGGCTCGGTGACGATCGACGGCCACGACGTGCGCGACGTGACGCTCGCATCGCTGCGCCGGCAGATGGGCGTGATGCTGCAGGACACCTTCATCTTCTCCGGCAACGTGCGCGAGAACATCCGCTACGGCAAGCTCGACGCCACCGACGAGGAAATCGAGGCGGCGGCGAAGGCCGTGCACGCGCACGAGTTCATCATGGAACTGCCCGACGGGTACGACACGGTGGTGGAGGAGCGCGGATCGACCCTGTCGGCCGGCCAGCGCCAGCTCATCGCCTTCGCGCGCGTGCTGCTCGCCGACCCGCGTATCCTGATCCTGGACGAGGCGACGAGCAACATCGACACGCGCACCGAGGAGGCGCTGCAGGCAGGCCTGCAGCATCTGCTCAAGGGGCGCACGAGCTTCATCATCGCGCACCGCCTGTCGACGATCGAGAACGCGGATGAGATCTTCTACATCGATCACGGGCAGATCGTCGAGCACGGCTCGCACGCGCAGCTGCTCGCCGCCAAGGGCGCGTACTACCGCCTCTACGAGTCGCAGTACGCGATGATTCGCGTGGCCAGCGGGGCGCCGGAGGAGTGACGAGATGTTGCGCACAAGGATGCGTTTAGCGGCGTTTCACATAGCGGGTGCTGCGACCGGCACCGATTTTGATGATCGTACCGGAGTCCAACAGTGATTTCAGCGTGCGCTCAATGGTGGTGGTGCTGGTATCGGGCATGCGAGCGAGAATATCGGCCTTGGAGAGTGGAACTAGGGATTGATCAAGCAGTGCTTCAATCCGCGTTCCCTTGGTGGCTACTCGCGGTGCTCCCTGCGCTCTGCCGCCTGCCGTGAGATTGATGCGTTCGTCGAATTCCTTGCACGCGGACAGTATGATGCCAAGCAGGTAGTTCGTGAATGGCGCATAATCATTGGCGTTGTCGTCCCATCCTTGGGTGCTTGCGGCCAGCGCCTCATAATAAGTGCTTTTACTTTGCTCGATAAGGTGTTCGATACTGATGTATTTGCCGACCATATAGCCATTGCGGTACAACATCAGGAGCGTGAGTAGCCGACTCATGCGGCCGTTGCCGTCATTGAACGGATGTATGCAGGTGAAATCGAGAATGAACATGGCGATGGCAAGCAATGGATCGGTATGTCCATCTCGGATTGCTTGCGTGTAGGCGGAACACGCGCGTTCGATCAGTTCCGGTGTGACAAGTGCGGACGGTGGGGCGAATCGCACGGTGCTGGTCCCGTGTGCATCTCGTTCGATGATGACGTTGTCACTGTCCTTGAAATGCCCCGCAAAGGTTAGTGGTGTGTGCCGGAAGAGGTCGCGGTGCAGTTGAAGAATGACGTTCGGGGTAACCGGAATATAGTCGTGGCTTTCGTGAATAGCCGATAGCACGTCACGGTAGCCGGCAATCTCTTCTTCATTGCGATTGCGCGGTGTGACTTTCTCCGAGACGAGATCGTTGAGCCTGCTATCGCTGGTAGAAATACCTTCGATGCGGTTTGAGGCATCTGTGCTTTGGATGCGCGCGACGGCAACCAGCGTCTCCAATATATCCGGTCTGATCGTTGTCTGTATGCTTTGGCGCCCTTTTGCCTCGTGAATCGCGGCAAGCAAACTCGTGGTGCGCGGGGTGAGCAACGTCTTACCTGATTCGATGTAGTCGAATGATCTCATACCGCCTCATTTTCTGCATCATACGAACTTTTCTGCATCATATTTTATCAAAATGAGGCAGAAAATGGGCTGATGAGGCAGAAAAGGCGGCAGGATAGCGGCCATCTCGCTTGCCGGTTGCGCGATTCTGGGCGCGGTGCTGCTCGGCTGGTTCGCCTGTGCGATGATCGTCTGCTGGATTATTTCCGCTCACCTGAGTATCGACAAGTGCACTGATTCCATCGTTCTGGCTGAAATCACCCGTTTGCGCAACGGTGGTGCCAAGGCGGCCGCACGGTCTTGCAATTCATAACGGCGTCAGTGGCGAAGGCAATATCAGCGCACTTCTCGCGGATATGATTCATCTCGCAACCTCCGACGAGATTCCTCGCCTGCAGGCGGCTATCATGTCGCATTTCCTATTCGAGTACATTCACCCGTTCTACGACGGCAACGGCAGGACAGGGCGGTATCTCCTGGCCCTTTACCTGAATCATGATCTGACCATGCCTACGGTACTGTCTTTGTCGCGCACCATTGCGGAGAACAAAAACGCCTACTACAAGGCGTTCGTGGAAGCGGAGGCTAAGCTGAACTGCGGGGAGCTCACGCTTTTCGTGAACACCCTCCTCGGGTTCATCCGTGAAGCCCAGGACGAGCTGATTGGCGAGCTCGAAATCATGGTTGACCAGCTTGACAAGGGCGAGACGATTTGCGAACGGCTTAGGCAGAAGCACGGTCTGTCTGCGAAAGCGGCCTCGATACTATACGGCGTAATCCAGGAGGAGATGTTCGATTCGACCGAGTCCATGTCGCTGGACGACGCCGCCCGCCAAATCGGACTATCCAAGCAAAGTGCGAGAACATACGTGGGGGAGATACTGGATGCGGGTCTCGTCGTTCAGTCCGGGAAGCGCCCGCTGAAGATACAGACGTCGGAATCGTTGAAAAGCATCCTCCCGACGGGAATGAGCGAGGATTAGTAACTTCGTGCCATGGTTGAGTAATGCCAAGATTCTCAGGCACTACCGGATTTGTTCGTTTTTGAGGGACTGCGACATATTGGACTCCTACTGCAGTATCGTCCATATCGCGCTTCGTAAGAATGGAGATGATTCTCGATTATTCTTCCATCGAACGAGAGCGATATTCGCTGGGCGTGCATGCGAATTCGCGGTCAAACGATCCTCGCATGGTTTGAGAACTGGGGAATCCGGATTCCCGGACGATTTGATTGATTGGCATATCCGTGTTGGTGAGCAAATCGCAGGCCGCCAGCAGACGTACACGCGTTACGTAGTCTTTAAATGTCACTCCAGAATATTTGCTGAATATCCTTGAAAAATGCTCTCGTGAATATCCGAATTTCTGCGACACCTGTGCGGTGGATAGGGGCTCGCGATAATGACGTTGCACGTAGTGGCGTATTCGTCTAATGACTCGTCCATCCTGGAGTATGGTTTCATCCTCGGTGTCTTCTTGGTTCGCTGCAGCCAATGGTTTGGCGTAGTCAAAAACATTGGTAAGCATGGTGTAGAACCAGGAATTCGCTTCAAGGAACCGTGTCTGCTTGCCGCTGATCAGTGCCGCAAACATTTGTTCGCAGCATTTCAGCAATTGTTGATGATCTTTTTCGCCAATGTAGTCGTAATCCAGCTGTTGTTGGATTTGGGTAATATACGGATATGACGGTAGCAACTCCGTGGGCGAGATCGTTACGGAAAGCGCCTGCGGTACAGCTGATGGTTGCCGAAGATCCTGAATAAGTTCGATGCTATGCAGGCAGCGTGGAGGAATCAGTACTACATCACCGGCATGATACATCGAACGTTGGGTGCCTTTCATCACTGTGGCCCGACAGCGTCGGACGTATACCACCTCGAAGCCTTCATGCCAATGCAACCTGGCTTTGTCGAATCCCTGATGTGCGATGACCAGGGCAGGGAACTGCGGTGATGTGGTCAATAGTTCCTGATTGGTGCCCTTAACGTACTGCATATCGCCTCCTACCTAGGTCGCTGTTGGTTTGTGCGCCATCAGGACCTTACTGCATCGGCGAACCATGACGTTATCGTCATGGGGTGGGTGATGGCGGTACCGACTACGGCTGCCCAGGCACCCATTTCTATGGCTTTGGCCGCATCGGACGGAGTATGTATCCTACCCTCGCATATCACCGGTACGTGGGGGTGCCGCTCCAGCATTTGAGCGAGGAGCTCGTAATCCGGTCCTTCTGTTTTGGCGCGGGAATCGGTGTATCCAGCCAGCGTGGTGGAGATGATGTCGAATCCTGCATCCACGGCTGCATCGGAGTCTTCGATGCAGCCGCAGTCGGCCATCAGTATTGCGCCCTCGCTTTTGAGTTGCCGCGCGGTCTGCTGCAGAGTTAGACCGTCTGGCCGGGGCCGATCTGTAGCATCGAGTGCCACAATGTCGGCTCCCGCCATAATGCAGGCTCTGGCGTGGCGTAACGTTGGCGTGATGTATACGCCGTTATCGCCTTCCTTCCATATGCCGATGACTGGAACTTTTACTTGGCCTTTGATGGCGCTGATATCGGCAAGACCTTGGCATCGAATGGCGGCAGCGCCGCCGATTTCTACTGATTGAGCGACTTGGGCCATGGTTTCGGGATGCCGCATTGGCTCGCCGGGATATGCTTGACAGCTGACTATCAGTGTGCCGTGGAGCGAATCAATAAGACGTTTCGAATAAGTATCGTTAGTATTCATATTTCTGCTCCTTATTTGATCTGAGGTCGGCGCACAGAGCTGATGTTGCTCCGATGAGAGGGGCTCTGCCGCCGAGTGTTCCTGTCAAAACCGGTGTTCGGGAAAGAATGCCCAAGGTCTGTCTTTGGATGCCTTGTTTCACAGATTTCATCCATAGTTCTCCAGAATGGACTACGGAGCCGGAAAGGATCACGGCATCGGGATCAAGGGCATTGATTAGTCCGCCAAGAACATCGCCGAGACTCGTGCCGGCCAGAGTGATACTGGTTACGGCTTCCGTACTACCTTGACTGGCCAGTTCGGCGATAGTGCGTCCATTGATGTCGGTGGGGAGAGTATTGTGTCCGTTCTGTTGCAGAGCACGTCGATAATTATCGGCAATGCCGGTACCTGAGGCGATTGACTCCACATGGCCCTTACATCCACATGAGCAGGATATACCAATGGCGTCGGGATGCGGCAGATGGCCGATATGGCCACAGGCTCCGTGGACGCCGCGTACCAGTTTCCCGTCGATGATTATCGCGCCTCCGATACCGGTGCCGATGGCGGCGACCAGTAGTGATTGGTATTGTCGTCCGCATCCCCAGTGCGCTTCACCAAGGGCGTGTGCCTGAACATCTCCGATGACGATGGCAGGCACGTTGAACGTTGCCGATAATTCGGCTTGCAGTTGAATACCGGCCCAACCGGGAATCAACGAAGTGGCTGATACCACCGAACCGTTGCCGTCAATGACTCCTGCGCTCGCTACACCGATTCCCAATAGTGGGAAAGGAATCTCACCATCGTCCAGACACTGGCGAATGGCTTGAACGACGCGTTGCAATACGGAGGTGCCGCCGAGACGTGCTTTCGTCGGTATGACGTACCGTCGAATCAACGCTGGCATGTCCCGCGGTCTTCCTTGTTCGTCGAGGTCTACGCACATGAGACCAGCGGCGATTTTGGTGCCGCCGATGTCCACGGATATCACCGTATGCTGATGGATTATGCTTGCAAAACTCATAGGCATCTCCGTTGGTGTGATTAAGCGGTATGGGCGACTGCACTGCGTCAGTTCGCCTCCGCTTTTATTGTTATCAGGCTTCCTCCGAGTACGACAACGACGCCTTGAACCATCGGTCACAAAATCATTCATTTGTATCACGCCCATAGCCCTGTTGCCAATGACCGGCAAATGCTCGCTCAATACGATAGGGGCTTATTGGTGGGCGACGAGGTCCATCATCGGGCAAAGGAGAATATCATGAGCCAACAGACTCAGTCTCAAATCGATGGCAAGCTTAAAGGCAAGTTAATTGCCGTCTGTACGATCGGAGCCGTGGGTGGCTTCCTGTTCGGATACGATACGTCGGTCATCAACGGCGCCGTGACCGCAATCGCCAGTCCGGATTCCGGTTTTGCACTCAGCAGTACCATGAGCGGATTTTCGGTCTCCAGCGCATTGCTGGGATGTGTGTTCGGCGCATGGTTCGCCGGTGTGGTCGCCGATCGTATGGGACGAATTCGTGTACTGGAACTTGCCGCCATATTGTTTGTGGCAGCTTCTTTGGTGACAGGTCTGACGACGAATTTCACCATATTTATCATCTTCCGTATCGTCGGAGGCCTTGGTGTCGGATTCACCTCGGCAATCGGCCCCGCTTACATTTCGGAGATTTCTCCAGCAGCAAGACGTGGCTTCTTCACCAGCTTCCAGCAGATGGCCATCGCATTGGGCATCATCGCATCGCTGGTCGTCAACGATATCTATGTCGTGGCATCCGGTGGCGCTGAAATGCCATTCTGGATGGGGATAGACGCATGGCGTTGGATGCTAGTGACAACAGCCCTGCCTGGCGTTATCATGTTCTTCCTATGCTTCGCTTTGCCAGAGACTCCTCGTTATCTGGTTATGAAGGGCGAGATTGCAAAGGCCAAGACCATTCTGATTGACGTCATCGGTGACAACAATGCCGATGTGACCATCGCCAAAATCCAGAAGTCGTTCCAGAGCGAGGAGAACGAGAAGAAGGTTTCCTTCAGGGAACTGCGCGGTAAGACGTTCGGTCTCAAGGGCGTGGTCTGGATTTCCATCATCTTCGTTCTGCTGGCTCAGGCCAACGGGCAGAATATCATCATGCTGTACGATTCCAGCCTTTGGAACATGCTGGGCTTCAGCGAGCAGGCGTCGCTGACCATCGCTGTTGTACGTGCGACGCTCGCCGCCGTTGCCACGGTGGTAGGTATGGTGCTTATCGATCGAGTCGGTCGCCGTAATCTTATGAAATACGGAACTTTGCTGATGACGGTATTCCTGGGCATCACGGCCATTGGCTTCGGCCAAGGACAGTTGAGTGCTGACGGCACTCTGAGCCTGTCGATTACGTGGACGTGGATTTCCATCGTATGCACCTACGCGTTCTTCCTGGTTTGCTGTGCCACTACGAACGTCACCGTCTGGGTCATCATCAGCGAAATTTTCCCGAATCGTATCCGTGCCAAGGGGGAGGCCGTGGCGACTGCCGCGAACTGGATGTTCAACTTCCTTATCACTACGATTTATCCTCCTATGCGTGATGGTATCGGTCTTGGATGGACGTACGGCTTCTACACGCTGATGGCATTGCTGGGCTTCTTCTTTGTCGTCAAGTTCCTGCCAGAAACCAACGGTGTGGAGCTTGAGGATATGAAGGCTGAGCTGAAGTGAGGTGGGAAATGATGCGTTATCAAGACGACGATGCAATGACGTTCTCTGTCAACGGAATTCCTTTCACGTTGAATGATATTTACGCTACGAATGGAACTTGTGTTTTGACGCCGCTACAGGAACGGTTGGCCCGAACATGGACTTACCTTGACGAGGATCTTCCCGATACCGCAGACATACCCGATGATGATGAGTATCGAGTCTTTATCGATTATGTGCGGCAGCATCGGGCAAGCTACGCGTTCAGTGACGTACGCCGACTGGACTTCCGCAGTGCGTTGCCTGATACCGTGATGAAATTTCCGGATATCGACTATATGACCGATGGCGGGCGTGCTCATAAGTTGGATATTTTCCTGCCGAAGGACGCATACTTGCGCGGCGACGGTGATATTCCGGTTATTTTCAACATTCACGGTGGCGCGTTCTTCTATTCATTCAAGGAAATTCAGAATGCGTATGCCGCTCAGCTTGCCAGCCGAGGATTTGCCGTGGTGTGCCCCAACTATACGTTGGCACCCGGGGGCGATTTCCTCGATATGTTGACTGATGTGTCGACGGCCTTGCGATGGCTAGTAAGCAATGGTGATGGGTGGCAGCTGTCGGCTGAGCAACTGTTCCTGGTCAGCGATTCTGCTGGCGCATTGCTGGGAACGTTCCTGTTGGCGTGTGAGACCAATGAGGAGCTGTCCTCTCTTCTGGGGATTGATAGTAATCATGTGCGGTTCCAATCAGTCGGTTTCACCTCCGGCATGCTGGTGTATGACCATCTGTTCGATGCGTTCTACCCGGATTCCGGCGAGCTGTTCGAGAAGCTGCGGCCAGCGTTCCGAACATTGATATCACGATTGGAGGGAACACCATATGAGCGTACTGAATCGTTGATGCGAGCAATCACATATCCGCCGGTATGGCTTTCCACCAGTACCGATGATTTTCTGGAAAACGATGCGCTGTACGCAACGATGCTACTGCGCTCGATGAACTGCGATCATGAACTGCATGATCTGCGGTCTGTCAACGGCAAGCGTATTCCTCATGACTATCCCTTGATGACGTGGGATTCCGGCAGCGGAGAACTCAATGACGCAATGATGGCGTTCTTCCGCGAGCATCTATCACCGCGCACATCGCTTACGGCGAGTGTGTAGATGACATTGCCGCCGCAATCGCGAAAAGACGATGACTGCGGCGGCATCCTCAACATCACTCCAACAGAAAGCATGACCCACGGCACCACGCGTCAGGCGCTCAGTCTCATCACCAATCCCATCGTCACTATCGTGCTTTTTGCGCTCGCCGTGTTCGCCTGCTGGCGGTAGCCTACACTGAGAAACAGCCTACACTGAGAAACCATGAGCAAGCACCACCATCGCGACCGTAGCTGGGCCCCGGCACCTGAAGCGTTGCCGGACGACGCCCAGACCATCGACAACCACACTCACGTGGCCTCCGTAATCCCTTTCGCGCGCGCTATGAGCCATGAGGCGCAGGAGAAGGGACAGCCCGAAGTCCCGGTGTACGACGTCGACCAATTGCTGGCGCAGGCGCAATCTGTCGGCATTGGGGGTATCATCGACTGCGGTTGCGAGCTGCCGCACCTGATGACCGCCGTCCAGATGGCCCTCGATCATCCAGGTAACGTGCACGCGGCGCTCGCAATACACCCCAATGAGTCCGTGCTCCACGGGCATCGCGGTGTGCCGGGGCCGGATGGTCTGCCCCTCAAATACAAGCCTTACCATGACACGTCTTTCGAGGACGCGCTCGCCGAAGTACATCGCCTCGCCACCACATACCCCGAGCAAGTGGTGGCTATCGGCGAGACCGGCATGGACCTCTTCCGCACCGGCGAAGGTGCCAAGGAACTGCAGCGTGAGGCCTTCCGCGCGCATATCGCCCTAGCCAAGGAACTGGGCCTGCCCATGCAGATTCACGACCGCGACTCCCATCGCGAGGTCATCGAAACCCTGCTGGCCGACGGCGCGCCCGAACGCACCGTATTCCACTCGTATTCCGGCGACCGTGAGATGGCCGAGATCGCGCGCGAACATGGCTGGTATCTGAGCTTCTCCGGCACCGTGAGCTACAAGGGCAATGACGGTATCCGCGAATCGCTACGGATTGTGGGTCTGGGCCATGCGATGGTCGAAACCGACGCGCCGTATCTGACGCCCATGCCGTACCGTGGCCGCACCAACGCGCCGTACATGATCCCCTACACCTTGCGGGCCATGGCCGATACGCTCGACCTGTCCATCGCGGATGTGGCGCGCGGCACCCGCGATACCGCCCGCGCCGTATACGGACTGTGAGGGCCGGGTGTGCGGCCGTCGCGGCGCGTGTAGAGACGATGTGTTGACTTGTAAAATTTGTCAGAATTGTGAACGAGGTCTACCATGATGTACCTGACATAAGCGAGGGGGATGATCTCCACCTCAATGGAGGACTGAACGTATGGCTGAGTCGAACCAAAGGACCGCACGCGCCCAAGAAGCCTCAAAGGCCCAGAAAGCCCAGGCTGGCGCCGCCAAAGCCAAGGCCCGACAGGAAGAAGAAGCACTGCTGAGGGCCGACACCTTTACCAACGCTCCCAAGGTGTCCCGCCGCACTCTCACCAAGGAGGAGCGCGCGGCACTCGCCAAGCAGAGGGAAGCCGAAACCAAGGAAGCCGAGAAAATCGCCAGCGCATGGTCGAAAGGCGGCCTCGGCCGATGGTGGGCCCGCTTGCAATCCAGTCCAGACAAGGTTACCTGGGGCATGGCGATTGTGGCGCTCGGCGTGGTGTACGGCGACATCGGCACCTCGCCCCTCTACACCGCGCAGACCTTCCTTGCCGGTCAGGGAGGGCTTGGCAGCGTAAACCGAGAGGCCGTGCTCGGCATGCTGTCGCTGGTCTTCTGGTCGATTACACTAATCACTACCGTCAAATATGTGCTCATCGCCATGCGCATCGACAACAATGGCGAAGGCGGCATCTTCGCACTGTACTCGTTGATTCGCAAGTACGGCGCATGGCTCGCGATTCCCGCCATGCTCGGCGGCGCGGCATTCCTCGCGGATTCGGTACTTACTCCGGCGGTTTCCATCAGTTCCGCAGTCGAAGGCTTGCAGACCCTGCCGCCATTGGAAGGGTTGTTCGACGAAAACCCAAGCCTGACCCTGATGATTACCGTCGTGATCATCGTGATTCTCTTCTCCGTGCAGTCGCGCGGCACCGAACGCATCGGCAAAGTATTCGGCTCGATGGTGCTGGTCTGGTTCAGCTTCCTCGCCATCGTGGGCGTCACGAATCTCTCTAACGACTGGTCTGTGTTCGCGGCCCTGAACCCGGTGTACGGCATCAAATTCCTGTTCAGCCCGGACAATGCTGCCGGCATCGCCCTTATGGGCACTGTGTTCCTCTCGACCACCGGTGCCGAGGCGCTGTACTCCGACATGGGCCACGTGGGGCGCGGCAACATCTACTTCACCTGGCCATTCATCAAGGTTGCGCTGGTGCTCAACTACTTCGGCCAAGGCGCGTGGATGCTGGCCAATAGCGATAACCAGCAATACACCGCGATGAAGTCGCTCAACCCGTTCTTCCAGATGATGACCCCTAACGTGCGGTACCTGGCCGTGATCCTGTCCGTCACGGCCGGCGTGATCGCCTCCCAGGCCCTGATCACGGGCGCGTTCACCATGGTTTCCGAGGCCACCCGCCTCAACTGGATGCCCCATCTGCAGGTGCGTTACCCGGCCCGTACGCGCGGCCAGCTGTACATTCCGGTGGTCAACGGCGTGTTGTGCGTGGCCACGCTCGCCGTGCTCGCCATCTTCAAGGATTCCGAGCATATCTCCGCCGCGTACGGCCTGGCGTTGACCATTACGATGATTACCACCACCGTGCTGCTCGGCGTGCACATCTGGCATTCTGGCAAGCGGGTCGGTGCCATCGTGTTCACCGTGCTGTTCTTGGCGATTCAGGCTATGTTCTTCATCGCGTCTATGGCCAAATTCCTGCATGGTGGTTGGTTCACCATGTTGCTGACCGCCGCGATTCTGTTCGTCATGTACACGTGGAATGAGGGCACCAAGCTCGAACGTGCGCAACGCCGTCACATGCGGCCCAACGACTTCCTACCCGCGCTCGACAAGCTGCACAGTGATTTCCGCATCCCGTATTTTGCGGACAACATCGTGTACCTGACCTCCGACTCGGAAACCAAGCGACTCGACACGGACATCTTCTTCTCCATCTTCGCCGACCACCCCAAGCGCGCCCGTGCTTGGTGGGCAGTCAGCGTGGAAACCACCGACGAGCCGTTCACCCGTGAATACTCGGTGGAGAACTTCGGCACGAACTACATCTACCGCGTGCGCTTCCGTTTGGGATTCAAGGTTTCGCAGTCCATCCCTGCGTACATCCACCAAATCATGCACGACCTGTCCAAAACCGGCGAACTGCCTAAGCAGAAGTCGATTTACCCCAAGGTCGACGCCGATCCGGACATCGGCACCATCCGTTACGTGCTGATTCACAAGGCCCTGATGCCGGAATCCAAGGTTTCCGCACGCGGTGCCCTGTCGTTGCAAGCCAAGTACGCAATCCGCCGCATGGCCGGCTCGCCGGTTAAGTGGTTCGGTCTGGCACCTTACAACCCGCTGGTCGAGGTGCAGCCGCTGTTCGTCTCCACCCGCCGCCCACCGCGTCTGAAGCGCACCGATACGGCCAAGACCATCCCGACGCCCACGCCGACTCGTGCAGTGGCCGACCCGGCCGCCGTCCCCGACCCGATGGACACCACGTCCGGGCTCGGGCGATTGGTACAGGAGCTCGATGCCGCCGTATCGGCCGAGGAGCGGAAGATCGCTGAGACCGCTGCCGCCGCTGCGGTCGCTGAGCAGGGCGATAAGGGCAAGGCCAAGAACGGCAAACCCGCCGCCAAGCCTCAGCGCTCCGCCAAACAGAAGCGATAACATACCAGTTTGCAGCGGCGCTGATGCGCTCTATAAAGAATGCCTATAACAGTCGCCGCACGTCGCCACACGGTTTCGGTAAGTTGAAATACCATGTGCAGATTACTGGGATACGCGACGGCAGGCTTCAACCTGAGCCTCAACGCGGTGTTGGGTCGGGACAATGTCGGCGATTTCCGCGAACTGTCTGAAATCCACAATGATGGCTGGGGTGTAGCCCAGCTTTCTGATCCCGCCGAAGCACCGCACGTGCGCGACGGTGGCGCACCCACTCCGGAAACCGGTACCCGAATCTACAAGTCGACCATCGCGGCCCGTCATGACAGCACGTTTGAGGCGCTGGCCGACGAACCGTCTCGCGGTGCCATCTGGCACCTGCGCTTGGCAAGTTCCAATCTGCCGCTCATCATGGAGAACCAGCACCCGTTCTATGCGAACGGCCTGAGCTTCATCCACAACGGCGATATCTCGGACGCCAATGGCCGCAACATCGTCACCAACCGTTCATACCCGGTGAACCACAGTGTGTTCCTCTCCACCGGCGGCCGTTCCGACTCCGCTATCTTCTTCGCAGTGATTCTGGAATACATCGGTTTCGGCTTCCCGCTCGACGAGGCCGTGGCCCAGGCCGTGCGCGAACTGCGCCAAGCCTACCCGAAGTCCAGCTACAACTGCATGATTCAGTCCGAGGACCAGCTCATCGCCCTGTGCGCCGCCGGTCGTGAGAAGACCAGCCCGCGTATCGTGGAAATCTACGACGAGTATGGCCGTGGCGCGCAGGCCGCCGACTACCGTGTGATGCGCTACCGTGAGCTGCGCGACGACAACGGCGACTCCGCCGGTGTGGTGGTCTCCTCTTCCGGCTATGAGCAGGAAGGCTGGAACGTGCTGGAGAACGACCAGATGATCATCGCCTCCAACCGCAACGGCACCTACCGTCTCCGTTCCATCTGAAATAGCTTCATAAGCCGTCTCTGACGAGGGGCCTTGAGCCTCAAATCATCCGCATCCCATACTTCTCCGCCAACGCCGGAATATCCGGCATGCCATACTTGGCCACCAGATCCAGCCATCGCTGTTTGTTCTCTCCGCCAAATCGCTCGGCTCGGGCCGTATACGCCTCGACCTGCAGGAACTTCGGCGGCACTGACTTGCTATGGAACTTGTCGGCGTACATCACCACTTCCTGCTCGAGATTCATCGGCACATAGTCGGCTGGTGGCAACGGCAGCTCCTGGCACACCACATCCTCGCGCGTAAGTCCCACGCCGGTATGGTTGCGGCAGAACTGGGCGATGGACTCGTCCACGCCCTCGTCGAGCAGATACTCGTAGCCCTTAAGACCGTGCAGAATGTAGCGTTTCTTGCTGAATTTGAGCGGTTCGCCGTCAGAGCCGTCATGCTTGAACACGCGGTAGGTGCCGATGTCATGCAGCAGTCCGCCGATGAGTACCAAATGCTCGTCGAGCAGACGCGGCGGCACATGACCGCCGGTGACGCCTGCGGTGGGCGGTACCTCCGCGTCCTTCGGTAATGTGCAGCGGCGCGTGAACAGCGCGTTCTGCCGGCGCACGATCTGGCAGCCGATGGTCGCTACAATCACGCAATGCGTGTGCACCAGCTCGTACGCCGCCTTGGACGGCGCGATTTTGCGGTGCAACTCGTCGATCTGCTCCAGTGTGGGAATATATCCGGTCATGATTATCAGGTTTCGCCTCGTACGGTCAGATTCATCCTCAGATTAGCGCGGCAATGAGCCGCATCAGGATTGTCAGGAGCTGATTCGGACATCTCGACATGCCTATCTCCGTTTCAAGGGGCTGATTCGGCATCCTCCTGAGGTCTACTTCCGTTTCAAGGGGCTGGTGCCCAAGTATACGCGGCGTAAAAACGGCGGAATGACGTTGGCATGAAGCCGTTTATACTCGGGGTTTGGCGGATGACCAGCCCCTTGAAACGGAAGTAGACCTCCCGGGACACGCAAATCAGCCCCTCGAAATCGAAAAAGCTCACGATGTTTGGTATGTATCCGAACATCGTGAGCTTCAAGAGCCTGTGCTGGTGTGTCTGGTGTGTATTGCTGCCGGACAGATCAGATCTTGAAGAGTGTGTCGGCTGCTTCGGCGATCTCGCGTGACACAGTGAGCACGATAACGCAATGCTTCGGGTCACCGGTGTGCGCCAGCTTGGCCAGCGCGGCGAACACGGTCACCTCGTCATCCGCGTTCAGCCCTCGTGTCGGCTCGTCGAGGATCAGCACTTCGGCCTCGGTGCTGATTGCACGGGCGATGGCCACCAAACGTTGCTGCACCAAAGGCAACGTGCCGACGGCCACGCCGCTGGTGGCCTCGGAGAAGCCGACCTTGGCCAGCAGTTCGCGGGCGATCACCGGCTTGGGCTTCAGGAAGTTGCGGTTGGACGCATTCATGGCGTACAGCACGTTTTGTTCGGCGTCGAGATTCGGTTGCACGGCGTGCAGCTGCGGTACGATGCCCAGACGGTGGCCGCGTAGTTCCACGGGCTCGAGCTCAACAATGTTGGCGCTCTTGTTCATCACCGTGCCAGACGCCGGCGTGGTTAAACCGCTCATCACGCCCATCAGCGCGCGACGCTTGGAGTCGGCGGTGATGCCCGAATCGGGGTCGTCGCTGATCAGCAGCGCGTATGCGTGCCCGGAATAGCAGGAGAAATTCGCGTCATCGAGGATGTTGACCTTGCCCTTGGGACCGGCGACCGTCACCTTGTTCAGGGCAAAGGTCGGGTAGGTCTTGAGCAGAATGTCGTCGGAACCGCCGCCCACCAACACGCGATCGATACGCGAGGCCAGCGTCATGGTGGGATCGGTCGCTTTGCCCTGAGGCTCCGCATGCTCGGCCAATGCGTCTTTGTGATCGGTTTTGGCCAGTCGGAGTGTTTCGTTGACGCGGGCGGCATTGCGCTCGGTCACTTCGGCGGATGCGTTGGCCGAAGCGATGGCGTCTGCTTCGGCCTCGCTGGTCTCGTCGGTTGCTCCGGTTTCGGCAGATGCCAGTGCGCTGTAAATACCATCGTCAACAGTGCCTTCGTCATCAACGTCATCGAAGGTCACGCTGAACTGCACGGAGCCAGCTGGAACGGATTCAATGGCGTCGTTCGTCTCAGTCTCAGAAGTCACTTCGTCAGCCGTTGCGTCAGTGGTCTTCTCGAGTTCCTGATCGTTGTTCTTGTCGCTCATGCCTGTGCCTCCGCATCGTCGGTTGTGGTGGTCGTCTTATTGGCCTCGCCGGCATCATGAGCGGTGGCCTCAGCAGCTTCATCGGTCTCAGCAGCGCCAGTGGTTTCGGCCGTTTCAATCGCCTCAGTCTCGCTCACGGTGCCCCAGTCGCCATCGGCGGCGAACAGCTTGTTCGCGCTGAAGAACGCAAGGCGCAGGGCGGCAAGAATCGCCAGGATCAGGATTGAACCCAGTCCATACCAGACCATGGTCCAAATCAGGTCCGATGTCACCGGGATGGCATGGCCGGATGCCAGAGCAGGTCCGATCGGCTTGGCGGCGAACGCGCCTCCGACCAGACCAATTACGTAGAAGGGCAGGGTGACGATGAACACTTCCAGCATGAACTGCCATCCCAAACGCCCGCGAGTGACGCCGGACACCAGTGCCATGCCGATTTCGTCGTCACGCTTGGGCGCCCACACGCCTGACAGCACGAGGATGAGCAACAGCACGCCGCCCACGCCGGCCAGTATGGCCGTATAGGTCCTCGCCCGCGAGGCCAGCTTGTCCAACGGCTTCAGCGAGGCGGTGTAGGCCTCCAGCGAGGGGGAGGACACGGCGTAACCCTTGGCGGGCAGCTTGGCCTTCTTGAGGTTGGCGACCAAGGCCCGGTATGTGGCGGGGCTGTTGACGTCAAACGTCACGTCCAGGTCGGGCACTTTCCAGCCGGGGGTGTTCTGGTCGACGCTTTGCGGGTCGAGTCCGGCCTTGGAGAAGGCCGGATAGGCGGTGAAGATCGCGTTCTCGCGGTTGCGGGCGGCCGTCACCGGATTGTCGACGGTGGATCCGGACGTGTACCGGTAGATGCCGCGCACCTTGAGTTCGGCCGTGGTCGAGGGATCCGAGGCGGTCGCCACCTTGAACGTGTCGCCCACCTTCAGGCCGTTGGCGGAGGCGAACGCCTTCGACACCAGTGCGCTGGTGGCGTCCGGGTTGGAGGACTGGGTGTCGTAGGTCAGGTTCTTGCCGTCCACGATGGCGTAGGCGCCGAGGTCGCTGGCCGTGGCGGCGTCCTTGGTCCAGAACGCCCGCCAGATGAGCCGTCCGCCGGTCGCATCGTCTCCGGCCGTGCCCAGCGAACCGCCGTCGAGGGCCTTCAGGTCGCCGTTCACGCGCGCCGGCGCGGTCTCGGTGAACGTGAAGTTCAGCGAGCTGACGGCCGACTGGATGAGTGCGGCGTACTCGTTGTAGGTGGACCACGTCATGTAATGCCTGGTGGAGGACTGATCGGTAGCGGAGACCTTCTTCCACGTAGCCGCAGTCGGGCGAATGGCCAACGTGGCCTTCTGCTGATCGTACGCGGTGGTGTGTGCGTTGGTATCTTCCTGAATGATGGCCAGTCCGGCGACTGTGCCGAAGGTGACCGCCAAGGTGATGAACGCGGTCAGGGCCGTACGTCCTTTAGAACGTGTCAGGGCCCGCCAGGCGTTGCTGAGGACGAACATGTAATTACCTCTCCCGTTCTCCTAAGCCGAACAGATCAATACGGCTTTAACTATTGTTGCGTTTAGTGACCGTTTTCTTGCGCAATACTGTTATACCCCTCAATGAAGTCTGAGAACATTCTGACAGCGATGTGGTGGTCATGAGGGGATTTGCACCCGGTATGGGATAAACCCTCGGTCTATTTCGGTGGCATCGGTACACTGGCATGAGATATGCGTGGCGTCACGTGTGCTCCGGCATGTCTGCGATTCCGGATTCGCCCGGAGTCCGGCATCCGGAAGCGTGGCCTTGCGCCGTTGGATAAGAGTATGAGCTGAGCAGATTTTCGGGTAGGATAAGTATGCGATTCACTTCAGGGCATTCGAGCCATAAGGCTGTGGGGCGTAGGAGAAGCCGCCATGCCGATAACGGGAAATCCAATCGCTCCGCATCTACGAATAGCGCTGCAAATCAGCAGACGGGTCCCGTAAACCTGACTCCCCAGCACGTGGGTGGCAACGGCCGTTCGCTGGTCAGCCGTACACCGATATGGGCGCGAGTGGTGGTTGTACTGCTGCTGACGTTGCTGGCCAGCGTCACCTGTGTGGGCACGCTCTACGCGGCATCCGTCTCGAGAATGGCCGCGGATGCGCAGCGTGTGCTGACATCCGCCGAAGGTCTGGCCAATTCGGCACTTGGCTGCGGCAGCGATAAGAGTCTGTCGGACATCTCCCAAGAGTTGGTCAATGCCACCAATGATCTCAACGAGGAGCTGAACGGCCCGCAGTGGGACTTCTTCCGCGACCATTCGCGATTTGGCAGCGACATCACCGCTGCCCGCGAAATGCTGGCTTCCGTGGATACGCTGGTCAACGGTCCGTTCACTGATCTGCTGAACCTGTCCAAACGATTGCAGGGCTTCTCCCTGAAGAATGGCTCGGTGGACGTCAGCGCCCTGATGGATATGCCGAATATCGTCAAGCAGGCGCATAAGGATATCTCGCAGCAGCTCACCAAGCTCAACAAGGTGCCGACTCCGAGCGTCGCCAAGGTGGCCACCGTGCTCGAGTCCGAAAAGGCTGCGCTCAAGACCGTGGATTCGATGCTCAGCGAATACGATGGCCTCATTAACTTGCTACCGCAACTGCTTGGCGAGGACGGCAAGCGCACGTATTTGGTGATGGTGCAGAACCCGGCCGAGCTGCGTTCGGCGGGCGGCATGGTGGGCACCATCGCCGCAATCACGGCAGATAAGGGCACGATTACCATCGGTGATTTCGCCACCACTTCTGGTTGGGACATTCCTGAGAAGCCGATGGATGCTACGGTGCTGAAGGAGCGCCAGGTATTTGGCGACACTTTTGACCAGTACCCGGCCACCACGACCATCGACCCCGAATTCCAGCGTGTGGCACAGATGAACAAATACATGTGGCTGTATCAGAAAGGCCACGAAGACGAGAACGTAGCGGGTGTATTGTCATTCGATCCCGTATTCCTCCAGGCATTGCTGGGAGCCACAGGCAAGGTCAAGCTTTCGGACGGCCGAGTGCTGGATGGCACCACCACGGTGCCGTTCTTCGCTTCAGACCTGTACACGGATTACCCGGACTTCGAGCAGCAGAACAACTTCGTTTCCGAAGCGGCTCAAGCAATTATGAACCACGTGCTTGGCAACGCGAATGCTTCTACCGCATCCCCGCTGTTGAAGGCAATCAGAGATACCAGCGCTAGCGGTCATTTCAAGCTATGGATGGCTGATCCGGATGAGCAGGAGGCGCTGATTGCCACCGGACTTATCGACGATAAGGCCAGTGGTGAGCTGTCTGCTGACAGTCAGGTGCCTGAAACCGGCATCTATCTTTCGGAGTTGCAGCAAGGCAAGCAGGATTGGTATCTGAAGACTTCCACCACGGTCACAAAGACTTGCGGTGACGTCTCGGCCAGCCAGAACGCCCTGTATTCTGGCGTGCTGGATAAGCGCATCACGACAGCCGTGCGTAACACGCAGCTGGGTCAGTTTACGGAAGATCAGCTCGGTGACGAATACACGGTCACCTTCACCATGAAGAACACGCTGACTAAGGCTAAGGCCGAATCGTTGCCTGATTTCGTTAATGGCGGCTCGGAGAATCCAGTGCTCGGCGGCATGTTGTACCGCGTGGTGCTTACCGCCCCGTACGGTGGCGAAATCACCGCTGTACAGGCTGATATAGATTCATGGGATACCAACACCGCGAGCCTGTATGACCGTCAGTACATTATGTTCAACCAGCAGTGGATCGAGCCCGGAAAAGAGTTGACGATTGCTTATACCGTTCGGGTCAGCAGAGATGCCACACATCCACTGAACGTGGTAACCACGCCGGTGGTGAATGCGGATGGCATCGAGACGGGCTCCAACGGTAAGGTGACCGATGAGTGCTCGGCGGATACGAACGGCGCCGATGGTGCGAACGGTGCCGATGGTGCGAACGGTGCCGATGGTGCGAACGGCGGCAAGAACGACGCGCATAAGGGCGCGTCCTCCGATCCCTCGGCCGGCCTGGACACCTTGGACAATCTGAAGAGCCAGATCAGCTGCCCGGTCGATCTGAAGTCCCTGGCGGGATCCATGTGATGGCCATGCCCGATTCCGTTTCCGATGCCGCCGGTACGGCCGGTACAGCCGGTACGGCCGGTGTCGCCGGTGCCGTCGGCGTCGCCGGCAAGCCGCGCGATGTGAACTACGATCTGCTGCGCGTGGTGGCGATGTGCCTGGTCATCGGCGTTCACGTGATCAACAACTACATGCCTGTCAAGATGACCCTCGCCGGCAGCGCGGAAACGGTGCGATCCGTGCTGTTCGCGTTGTTCATGGTCTGCAATCCGCTGTTCATCATGGTGTCCGGCCGGTTCAACCTGACGTGCGACGCCGGCCGGCTGGGGAGCACCCGCTCGTCGGGCAACCTGCCGGGTTCTGGCTCTGATGCCCGGACAGGCGGCGGTGCCGGCCAAGCCGATCCCGGTAGCCTCGCGCCGTACGTGCGCTACTACTACAAACGTTTCGTCTCGCTGATTGTGCCGTATCTGCTGTATGCGGGCGGCATGGGATTCGTCGCCTACCTGGTGATTGATCATCGTTCGGTTGGCGGCGCTGTGTCTGGAACGTTGTTTGATTTGTTTTCCGGGTATGACGATTCCGTCTATTGGTTCGTATTCATGCTCGCCGGTTTCGTGCTGGCGACGCCGTTCCTGGCCGCGATGATGCGCGCGATAGGCCGATCGGGAGCCTGGCTGCTGGTCGGGCTGGCCGCCGCCGTGGCCGCCGCCGAGCAGATCTGCAATCTTGCCGGATACCCGTTGACGTTCCTGCAGTCGTTCCCCTGGCGGGGACTGCTGGTCTACTATCTGCTCGGTTTCGTGCTGGAATACTATCCGCCGTCCACGCGGGCGCGGCGCGGCTTGTACGCGTTGGCGCCGTTCGCCCTGGCGTGGACCGTCGCCACGCCGTACCTGTTCGCCGGCCAGCAGATTCAGGTCGGCCGCACGCTCACGGTTGCGTTCGCGATGGTGGTGGCCGCGGTGTTCCTGTTCTTCCGGTACGACGTGCATCCGGCGTCGGCGCGGCTGCGCAGGGGGATCACCTGGCTGGCGGGGTACTCCTACACGATCTATCTGGTGCATTCGCCGCTGTCCAAGGTGCTGATCGGCCCGCGGATTCCCGCGCCCACGGACGGATGGTCGTACGCGGGCATCAGCGTGCTGATGTTCGCCGCCACGCTGCTCGCGGCGCTGCTATTTGCGGTGATTGCCGATACCGTGGTGCTTAAGCCTGTGCAGCGTCTGCTGCGGAAGGTACGGCTGTAGATTCGGATACGGCGCGTGAGGAGCGCGGCGTTGTGTGGCTTGCACGACTTGCGTGACTCGCGCGCCGCCGCAACCCGGCAACGCATTCGCAAGCGCAGAGTGTGAAGATGCCGCTTAAAACCGGAAGAGCCACTTCATCTGATGAGAAGCCTCGAACCCGTGTCCACATTTATGATGGAGCTCCACGTTGTAATGGACGACACAGCCGGATATTGCCTAAATTGCTCGTCATGTGTAAGCTTGCAATACGACGAGCGTGGGCCTGTGGGCTTATGATCGCTGTTAGGCTAGGGGTCGCTTCAGCGGCCCCTATGCATTTCTAGCTCAGCTCGGTTATAAAACCGTAGTCAGTTCTCTTTTCCAACGGATACCAGACCGCTGATTGGGGCATAATGGCAGGGCGAATAACATCAACGATTTTTAGCACGGCTTTGTCTCCGTCATTTAATTTCTTGGCGCTATCGATGCCGCTCGCACGTCCACACATGAAAAGAGCCATGTCAATCATCTGTAGCCCGTACAGCATGCGCGAATCCTCCCACTGGAAAGGCATTTTGATGCGTGCCAAATCAGAGGGGAAATATCCTTCAGTATTGCCGATCAGCTGATAACGAGCAATCTGACCTTCTTGAGCAGCTTGGTCTGCCACTTTATCTGCCATGATTGACACGTCATCACGTTCCTGTTCGGCAATCATATTGACACGTTCCAGACAATGTTGAAGAGATACCTGATGAGGATTGTGAGCGTGCTCGCGATAGCGTTCCTGTGTTGCCCGACATGCACGCCGCGTATAACCAATCTGGCACCGCTGTCGACCAGAATTCGCATTGCTGCGCGGTAGATACCTGCCGACTGCCTGTGCATGCCTTTCATGCACTTCCAGTCGTCCTTGTATTGGAACATGCACTGACCGTGAAATTCAGCGTCACGAGGTACTCCGAATTTGTGATGCACCTGCTCCAGTAAGTTGTCTAAGCCGTTATCGATGACAGCTGCTTGAGCTGACGTGGCAAGCAGGCAGCCGACATAATACACGTCATATCCGTGCCGATTGGGTTCCTCATCGCATCGCTGCGTATGTGACTCATCGATATAGGCCAGAAGCATGCATTCTATGCTATCTCATTATTCATTTGGCTTCTGATTTCCCGGGTTTTAGGTAGAAGTGCAACGCCTGTCTATGGTTGGAAGTGTTCAAGTCCACAACCGAA
>ENA-OWYG01000581-OWYG01000581.1-human-gut-metagenome-genome-assembly--contig:-NODE-581-length-22623-cov-8.027384_pt1 | contig 22623 bp, 12 predicted proteins | sample MGYA00249747_ERZ652080 | MGnify/ENA primary metagenome ERZ652080 (study PRJEB26925, sample SAMN05827071) | human gut metagenome | biome: ENVO:2100002; feature: ENVO:00000062; material: ENVO:00002003...
GAGATGAGCGCTAGTCTCGTGGGCTCGGAGATGTGTATAAGAGACAGGTTTTTCTATTTTTTCGTCATTTTATACAAAATATTCTCATTCTATCAAATATCTTCCGTTTTTCTTCATAATTTCACTCTTATTTCCATCATTCTTCTTTTCTCGCTTATATTCTCCTCCTGTCTTTTTTAAATCAAAGATATAGTATCCAAAATCAATTTTGAACTATTTTTGTCAAACTTTTTTCACAAACTAATAGCGCTCCCTTTCATTTTATACAACTGTATATGCATACCATGAAGTATTTTCAAAAAATCAGAAACAAATTATAAACTGTCAAGAAAAGCCTGTAATTTTGCACAAATACTCCTTTATTTTTTCACACAAAAAAGGTATAATAAACAAAATAAACAATTCTTTCACAATAAAGGAGGAGGACATCTTATGGAAAACCGCAAAATTCAATTTCGTTCAAAAGCCTGTAATCTACATCTTTCTGCCTATCCGGGACATTTCGCAACAAAGCATTCTCATGTCAACTACTTTTTAGATATGACAACATTAAAAGTACGTCAGTCTAATGCAGAAGAAGCTGCAAGAGCGTTAGTTCCACTTTATAAACATAATACCGTCGTCGATACCATCGTATGTCTTGACGGAACAGAAGTAATCGGTGCATTTTTAGCAGAAAAGCTTACAGAGAGCGGATTCTTCTCTTACAACCAGCATAAATCTATCTATATTGTTACTCCAGAAATAGATTCAGATGGTCAGATGTTCTTCCGCAAAAACATCCAGCCAATGATTAAAGATAGAAATATCATTATTTTAATGGCATCTGTCACAACTGGAATCACAATCAACCGAAGCTGGGAATGTATCGAGTACTATGGTGGCAAACTGCAGGGAATTTCAGCAATATTTAGTACGCTTTCTGAATATGGTAATCTTCCTGTTAATGCGCTGTTTACTCCAAATGATATTCCTACTTACCATACATATGATAAGCATGACTGCCCATATTGTAAGAGTGGTCAGAAAATCGATGCTTTGGTAAACGGACATGGATATTCCGAATTACTATAACTACTAATTTGTAGATTTCGTATAGACAAAAAAAAGAAACCATGCCATATCCCAGATGTGGCTTCGGAGCGAGTTTAAGATGCGGATGAGCATCTTAAACACAGCGACTACAGAGCAGATGGGATATGGTATGGTTTCTTTTTTCGTCTGTTTTCTCTTAACGAATCGTAATCCATTTCAAAATTTTACTTTGGGTTTCTACAAATTGTTCATATTCTTCCCGGCTGTTTTGCTGATATTCCAGCGTGATATACTTTGGTGCTACGCGCTCTACAAATTCCCGGACACCTTCTCCGATAAAAGGCTGATGCAGATCAATATGACAGGCATGGTCATATGCAAGGCGAAATAGTTCATAAAATGGAATCTTATCAAAGTCTATCGGATGTTCTCTCCATTCTTTTCGCTGCTTTCTTACATAATCCCCTCCCAGTGACAACTGCAGGTGCATTCCTTTGAACCAGTGGAGCATCTGTGCTTTTTCGTATTTGTCTATCATTTTATTCAGATATGCTACGGCATCTTCCGGAGTCTTTAACTGTGTTGTTGTATTCATATAATGCCCGGTATCGAGCATGATTCCCTTTCTTTGTGTATGCATTCCTTCTATAAGACGGCGGGTAAGGCGGACATTTTTCAAGGTAAGCCCGCTCCACCAGAGATTCTCTACAAGAAAGTCGAATGGATATTCTTTTTCATCAAGTAGGGTATTGATGACCTCTAAGCTTGCATCAATCACTTCTTTATCTGTATAGCGGTATTTATAAATATAGCTCTCCCGGAGTGTCACTTCTGAAACATGGAAAACTACATACTTTGCTCCAACTTGTTCTGCATAGGCAAGATCGTCCCGCAAACTGTTCAGATAAGATTCCCTGCTCATTCCTCCAAAGTATTCCAGCCACTGCTCTCTTGAATCAAATTCCTGATCTAGGCGTTCATAATTCCCCTTCCACCAGTCCATCCAGAAAATATGAAAATACAGGTGTACCCCATTCACCATATCCGGCAGAATCTTTCCTTCATCTGGCTCGCCTGCCCGAATCACTTCCAGTCCATTTAATCCTCGTGACTCATAAGACTTTCTAATATCTTCACTATCTTTATAACGATTTAGCATCCCTTCATAAATTGAAAAATTCATGGAACGACATTCTGGTATTTTCTGCATAGTTTCCCCCTTCAATCTCGTATACTCTCAGAATCTTTCTAAGAATACATTTTATCTATACTTATCATCCATACTTATTTCAAAAATGCCCCATCATTCTGGCAATCTTTCTAAAGTTCAAAAACGCCCCGGCTATTCATCTCATCAGATCATATTTTATTTTTATCCGCTGCAGCTTTTCCAACAATGGCTTTGCTCCAATCCACAGAAAAATAAATGTAGAACTGGCATGAACAAGATCTACCGGAATACCTGAAATATAGATTGCAAGCAGTCCTTCCCATGTAAAATCATACACACTCATAAAGAGAGCCGCTGGATTCATAATTCCTCCATAAATGAACACCGTCACAAGGAATCCATATATACAAAGGCTGAGCCGTTTGGTCGGAAGCAGTCCTATTCGGTAAAGGATTCCTGACAAAAATCCGATAAAACCCATCGCAAACATCTGCCATGGGGTCCATGGTCCCTGCCCAAATAAGAAATTGCTGACTACCATCGTCATGGCACCAACTAAGAATCCTGCCTCGCCGCCAAATGCGATTGCACTGATGATCACGATTGCTATAATCGGCTTAAAGCTCGGTATCATAAAAAATGCTGCCCGGCCGGCGGTTGCCAATGCTACCATTGTTGCAAGAACAACTAGCTCTCTCACCTGAGGTTTTCGTCCCTCAAATACCATAAAAAACGGTAATAACGAGTATATAATGATTACCAGGCTAATAAAATAATACTTTCTTGGACCAAAAATCTTTTCAAATACTGTGCCAACGGCGGCAACATCCATAACATAAAATCCGACAGCAATTGTGAGGGGAATCGCTACAAGCAAGAGAAAGAGACTTACTCTGGTACGAACAGAAAGCCTGCGTTTTTCCTGCTTTTTCCAGATTTCGGTATCCATCTCAAACATATCATTATCTAAAATGACATCTCCTGCCCTGCCTTCTCCTGACAAATCTCCTGCTAATTCTTTTAAAGCAGAAGCCTTCCTGCTTTTTGGTAAAAAGATACGCTTTATCTTTGCAGAAATCGTATCTTCATTCACGATTGGAGAAGCGTAAAATTCTTTCAAGAACTCCTGACTTGATTTCCAGTCTGCCATTGTTCACACTCCTTTTTTAAGACATTTCACAACGTCCTCCCCGGTAACCGCCATGGGAAAATACCTTCTAGCCATTCGGTTTGCCGCTGTTGTATAAAAATTATTTCCGGCAAAGAATTCTCCCGGAGTTCCACATGCCACAATATTTCCATCAAAAAACAAACCACATCGGTCTGCATAAGAAGCGCAGAACTCAATATCATGAGAAATCATAAAAACAGTTACGCCCTGCTCTTTGAGTAATGCCAGTATTCCGGCAAATTCTTTTTTAAAATAGCTGTCAAGTCCTTTGGTCGGTTCATCCATCAACAAAAGCTTTGGCCGCAATAACAAAATCTTAGCCAGGGCAAGCCTCTGCTGCTCTCCCCCGCTTAAGTCATACGGATGACGATGCAGTAATTCTTCCAAATGTGTTACTTTAATGATTCCTTCCACCGCATCCTTTTTATCCATGGCAAGCTGATATTCTTCATCCTTTTTCTCTTTTACACCGCCTACCATTTCAAACAGTTCTAATTCCACACTTTTCTTTACAAAAAGGGACTGCGGGTTTTGCGGCAGTACTCCAAGAAAATTGCGGAACAGTTCTTTATCGCTGTAACGACGGATATCCTTACCTTCTAAAAGTACTTTTCCACGATATGGCTTTCTCAAACGGCTCAAAAGTGAAAGTGTTGTTGACTTCCCGGTTCCATTTCCTCCAAGCAATGCAAAGAATTCTCCTCTTTTTAAGGAAAAGCTTAGTCCCTTTACGACATCCGGCAGTTCTTTATCATAGCGGAACCACAGATCATCACACGCTAAGATGATATCTTCTTTTTTCTCTTTAAACTTTTCTGTAAACTTTTCTGTAATCTTAGAAAAAGAAGATTTTCCTTTTTGGGAATCACTCTCTTTTCTATATGAAGAAGATGCATTTGCTGGTGAAATGCCTTTTTTCTTACAAACTATATCCAGCCACTTTCGCCCGTCACGAACAGTAATCGGGCAGGGCTGCTCTGACTCTACTTTGGCATAAACCTGCATCGGTACCGGCATAGCTAAAAACATCTCATGATTGCGCTTCTTTAATTCTTCTCCGATTTCCGGCGGTGTGCCAACACATAAAATCTGCCCTTCATCCATGACCACTACCCTGTCAGCAGAAGGAAATACTTCCTCTAAACGATGTTCCGTAAGAATAATTGTCGTTCCAAGATCACGATTAATCTTCTTTACTGTTTCCAAAAAATCAGAAGCTGCAATCGGATCAAGCTGAGAGGTCGGCTCATCAAGAATCAGCATATCCGGATGCATGGCCATGATAGATGCCAGATTCAAAAGCTGTTTCTGTCCTCCAGAAAGTTCCGATACATTTTTATAAAACCAGTCCTGAATCCCAAAATAACTTGCCATTTCCGCTACCCGGATACGGATATCTGCGTTACTGTATCCAAGGCTTTCCAAACCAAATGCCAGCTCATGCCACACTTTATCTGTCACGATCTGATTATCCGGATTCTGTAATACATATCCAATCCTCTGACTCTGCTCCCGGTTACTCATCTCCCCGATTGGTACTCCCTGAAAAAGGATCTCTCCTTTTCGCTTTCCATGCGGCGTCAGGGGAGTCTTTAAATGTGTCAGAAGTGTACTCTTTCCACATCCACTCTTTCCGCAAAGAACAAGGAATTCCCCGTCCTCCACATGCAAAGAAACATGATTTAGCGCCCTCTTTTTTTCTTCTGGATAAGCAAAACACAAATCATTGATTTCTAATATACTATTTTTCTTTTCTGACAAACCATTCGCTGTCACCCTGCACCTCCAAACTTGCTTTTTATCTCCTGTATATACGGCTATTCAACTTCCCACAAACGGTACCCAGCCGGTGCTGCACTTTCTACCTGTCCTCTTCTCGCCTTCCACATCCTTCGGTCTAAAATCTCCATCGCTGCTGGCATGATACTAAACAATAAAAAAGCGGCAAAGACAAGCAGGCTGCCTGCTGTAAAGGGTACTCCCTTTACAACAATCCGAGGATTATAAGAACAAAATGCATACCCCTTTGAAAAGCCCCACATCGCTGCTCCGAATGTAATGATCATAAAAATAAGGCACAAAAAATCCCTTTTATCGAAATGATATAAGGAAAAGGCGGTTCTGCCCTTCTCTCCATATCCCCGGCACTTCATTGAATCCGATGTTTCAATCGCATTCTCCAAAGACCAGGTAACCAGAATCGAAAAAATTGTAATTCCATGCTTTGCTCTCTTAATAAGGCTCCCATTCTCTACACTTCGCCCGACACACTTTTGCCCATCAGAAATAACAGATGCTTCTTTGATAAACTTCGGTACAAAGCGAAGGCACATGGAAAGTACTAAAGAAAGTGCCGGGATGATCCTTCCAAAAAGATAAATAAACTTATCTGATGTCATAACAACTGTGTAGCAGGAAAACCATACAAGAGTACATACCAGCATCACTGCCATCACAAGACCGTACACACAACTTTCTAATGTAAACGGATTTCCATTATGAAGATATCCTATAATCGTTACTCCATAATGATTAAACATCGGATTAATTAGGGCAACAATGATCATCATTGGTAATGAGAAGAGCAGATTAAACTTTACTGTCTTTTTCCATCCTTTTAAAACAACGGAATACGCAACAGCGCATATAAATGAAATTGCCAGAATCACAGGATGAACAACAAACATCGTCACCCCGATCGTTCCGCAAAAATACAGCATATTTAAAACAGGATGATATGTCGAAAATGTATCTTTCATCTAAATTAAATCTCCATTACATCAAATTTCTATTACATTAAATCTTTATTATATCAAGTCTTTATTATATCAAATCTCTATTTCATACATCCTTAATACATCGAATTATCTCCAACATCCTTACCAAGATTACATGTATAAACCCAGTTGATCACATCACCGTCCTGTACCGTATACTTACTGCATCCGTAGTTAGGAAACCAGCCATTTACGTTATACATCCATCCGGAAAGCTGTCCGCAGTCGAATTCATACAGATTATTAATTCCTTCCACATAAGCTGAATTATAAGCCGGCGTAAAAGAAGACTCCATCTGGATTCCTGCATCCTTACATACACGCTGTAATACGTCATGTACAGACTCTCCTTCCGTAAATTCTACCTCGGAAGCTGCCAGAATCCATCCATCAGAAGGAACAAATTCTTCCTTGCCACTTTTTAAATCACTCATGTTATTAAGAATCGTCGCGCAGCTGATTGAAATCGTACACGTATGGGAAGAACCTGAAACTTCTTCATCATTTGCAACATCCTGCTTGCCGGAAGAACCAGAAGAAGAAGCTCCTCCATCAGAAACATCTCCACTTCCTGAACTTCCTTCTTCGTTATAAGAATTCTCTCCTGAATTCCCCGATTCATCACTTCCTTCCGATTCACTGTTCGTTGTTCCGTTTTCTGCCTTATTCGCTGCGCTTGCTCCTTTATTTTGCTGTTCTGTAATACCTCCGATAATATAACAATCTCCGTCCAGAGAAGTTACGCTCATTTTTAAAGAAGTGGTTCCTTTCTGTGGCTTTGTATCCTTTTTGGCAGCAGTCGTTGCTTCCTTCACCTTATCAGACGAATCCTTCTGTGATGCAGATGTATCCTTTTTCTTGGAAGAATCCTCTTCTGCCTGTGCTGTTACCACAACATCGCTCATCCTTGCAAGCTTTCCAGCCTGTTCCTTTACAAGATAAGCAGAATTCGACTGCCACGCTTCCGGAAGCTGTACCTCAAGATCCGGTACACAGATCAGCCCTTTCCCGTACATTGTCATCTTCAATGCATCATTTGCATTGTTTGCCTGCTTCTTTAAATCATCAAGACCTTTCTCTGAAAAATCAATCTTCAAATTCTGATCTGCTGGATTCTGAATCTTTGAACAGTCATACGTCCAGATATATGTAATTCCATCATCTGTTGTCCCTTTAAACTGTACCTTTTTATTGTCTCCTGCAACGGTCTTAAACTGTTCCTTCGTAATAATTCCATCCTCCGGAATCTCATTCATATCCGCAAGTGTTGCTGTCTTGCCGGACTTTTTACCGGAAGAACTTCCTCCATTACCGGACTTTCCACAACCGGTTGAAACAATCAATAACATACTCATAAGCAGTGCCAGAACGACACGCATAAATCCCTTTTTCTTCATAAATACTTTTTCCCTTTCTTTGTATATCCTTAGCTTTAACTCTGCTCACTATACACCTTATTTTTCTTTAAAAAACAGATTATCTTTTTAATCTATTCCTTATCTCCGCCTTTTTGAAAATTGCGTAATGCACTTGCAATCCTATGACGCTTTTTATATAAAATGAAAGCAATAATCACTACCACTGCAATAGCGCAAATCCTTTTGACTATATAAAATATCCCTAAACCAGCCACAATCTTTGAGGTATCATTATCCTTTTCGGCTGTGGTGTCCGCTTCCGCTGCATCTGTCTCATCCGCCGCATAAGTATCCGGTACGTAATCCTCTCCGCTAAAGTTCCAGCTTCCTGTCGTTGCCTCTACTGCCGTATCTTTCTTCTTCGCTGTCGTTCCTGTTGCACTCTTTGACGCAGTACTTCCCGTACCTGTACCGGAAGTGCTTCCGGAAGAAAGTGTCTTTGTCGTTCCCGAAGCAGTTGGTGTTCCACTTCCTGTACTTACTGAACGATTCGTTGTTCCCGATGTCGGTGTTGTAATTCTTTTTGTCTGACTTCTTGCTGCTGTAGTTGTTGTTGTCTTTTTGGCGGTTGTCGCTGTTGCCGGTGCAGTCACCACGACCTTACAGGTTGCTTTCTTTCCACTTCCGTCCTTTGCCTTTACTGTAATTGTCGCTGTTCCTGCCTTCTTTCCAGTTACCTTTCCCTTTGCATTTACTGTTGCAATCTTTTTATTGGAAGAAGACCATTTCACTGACTTCTTCGTGGCATTTGACGGAGAAACCGTCGCTTTTAACGTCTTACTCTTTCCTTTTGTAAGATAAATCGTACTATAATTTAATCCCACTTTTATTACCTTTACTTTAGAAGCTGCCGGTTTTGTTTCTGTCTTTTTTGCTGTCGTTGAAGAAGAATTTCCTCCACTATTACTCCCCGTATCAATCGTCGGACTGACTACCGGCTTCGTTCCTGCCGAAATAGCCACATCACTCATATCATAAAGAAATGTCTCTCCATCCAAAAATCTACGGTAAGCAACTGTTGCATACAATCCCTGTTCCGTTGCCATTCCATCGATAATGCCACCGGCACCGCCACCATTATTCCCGGCATCAGCAGCTACATGCATAAATCCCCCTTCTGGCATATAATACTGGAATAATCCTGTCATCGGCCATTTCCCATTCTTAATAAAACGGACATCTTCCCCACAATCTATTCCCACGCCACAAAGAGCTGTGATAATCTGTGCCACACTTTCCGAAGTTTCTGTATTCATCGTGCCAAAACCACCACTGGAAAGCTGATTCTTTTCTATCCATGCAAGTCCCTTGTCAATTGCCGCTGTAACATCCTCATATCCATCTTTATTATAATAAGAAGCCAGCGCCTGCATCGCCATTCCTGTCATATCGGAATCTCCAGTTGTTCCCATCAATGTCCAGCCACCATCCTGACACTGCATCCCTACAACCTTCTTAACAAGTAACTCCTCTGAGTTTTGCTGCACTGCAGAAGGGTCTTCTGGAATCTCATATGCCGGATTACTCTTTAATGCAATCAACGCCCAAATCGTGCCATTATTCCCCTGTCTGCTTACATTCTCATAATCTGACAGATACGCTAACAGGTTATGTCCCATCACATTTCTTGCATCGACACCAATCGCTGTTAATGCAAGAATAAGCTTTGAATAATCCGAATACTTTGCTCTTGTAATCTGCCAGTCCTTACTCTCACAGTATGCGATCACATTACTATAAAAAAGATTTATATAAGATTCCGGCACATACAGCCCACTCCTTTTTAAACCAATAACATTCCATATGCTACTGTAATCCGGCTTCGTATCTTTACTTAAGATATAGCTTCTTACCTTAGATAAAACCGTATCAATATCCGGACTTAAGACTTCCGCCTCTGCTTCCGTCTGCACTGCCACTCCTGATTCATCAGACTGTCCCTGTGCCGCATCTTCCTCTGCACCCCAAGCATAAAAACCATAACTTCTTCCAAGCTGCAAATTCTTACGGACAATCTTTCTCTCTTTTTTTGTTAATGTCTGCTCTTGTGTACTTTCCTGTACATCTGCCTCTGTACTTGCTGATGCATCTGCATCTTCCCTGGTCTGCTGCTCCTCCTCTTCCGAAGACTCCGTCTCCTCCCTTTCTGATGTCTCACTTTCTGACGTCTCACTTTCTGACATAGAAAAATCGCCTGTACTCTCTGCAGCAGAAGCTGCCGCGGCCGGTTCTGCCCCATTATCTGCCGCATATGCATAGTATGGAACTATAAATGCCACAAGCAGAGCAAAAAGTACAAGCGATATACATTTTCTTTTTAACCTTTGATACATCTTGTTCATTCTACCCTCTCCTTCACTCATTTTACAAAATATCCAAGAGAAATTGAGAGTTTTCCGTAGAAAAGAAAGGCCCATGCATTAGGTGCACAGGCCAAATACTTTTATAAAACTGTTACATTCTCTAGCCCAGATATTTGTTTTCATTCTAAAATCAAATGGCTGGCAATTCAGAATGAAAATAAGGAGCGTTCCCTAAGTGAGCCTGAGAAGCAAGCCATGTACATATTATAACATAGACTTTTAAAAAAATATGCCAACCAGACGGGTGTATTTGCTTCATTTTAGGAAATTAAGCGGGTGAAATTGTCCTACAATTACTTCACCTTCATTTTCTTTACATTTGAGTAATTACCGTAATAAGTTGTTCCTCCTGCTTTACGATAAGTACGAATCTTGAAGTAATAAGTTTCCTTTTTCTTTAGCTTTCCGGCTTTATAAGTCACTGTCTTATTTTTGGTAATTGTCTTCACTTTCTTATAGCCGCTGTTTTTCTTCATGGACTGGTATACTTCGTAACCAGTTGCATTTTTTATTTTCTTCCATGTAAGCTTCGCCTGATTCTTTTTCAGCTTCTTAATGGATTTTATAGATGTTTTAGATGGGGTGTATTTCTTTTTCAGAGCTTCCTGCTGAGCTTTCTTTTTCGCGGCTTCTTCTGCCTTTTTCTTTGCCTCATCCTGGGTTTTCTTTTCAGCTTTCAGACTGACAATTTTCTTCTCAGCATCAGTTAATACTTTTAATGTATCTGCAGAAATAAGTTCCTTTTGTTCACTGGTTAACGCATTATAAGACTTTCTTGCCTCTGCTATCTGAGATTCTTTAGATAAATCTACTGTACCGATAGCGTTAATGGTTTTTGTCACACTTTCAGCAAATTTTGCATTATATTCTGCTCCCCACTGAAGAATTTCTTTCTCTGACGGAAGTGCAGAAAATACTTCTTTCATTTTCTTTTCTGTTGTATTCCAGTCAATCACTGCATTATATGCTTTCTGATAAGCCTGTTTATAACCATGTTCGTCACAGCTTGCTTTATACTTTAGCATTACTGCAAGTCGTTTTGTAATCGCATCCCTATCCGGTAATTTCAAATAATTGTTATCTTCTTCATCTGCAGGTTTTTCTCCGAGGTCTCTTCCATAACCGTAAAGCGTAAACTGCAAACGAATGATGTCTCCATCTTTTGGTTTTACCAAGGACATTCCTGTCGGAAATACATTGTTTACCGTATACATCCAACCAGACATATTACAATACGCGAATTCTCCTAATGCATAATGTCCCTTTTCATCGCCATACGGATTACCATCATTTTTTGTATTTGTAGGAATTGCTATAATTTGATTATTTGCATTTTTTATTGGTTTGAGCTGTCCGTTAGAAATTATAGAAGGAATCTTCAATCTTCCGGTATCTGCATAATAAATCTGTTCAAGATAAAATCCATCTTGTATCTTTCCCTTATTTTCGTAACCATATCCTTCTTGTGTAAGTACTCTATCCACTACAGATGCAATATTATCTGTATCATAAATATCTACCTGACATGGCTCTATTAAATACCCCTGTCCAATCGTAAAACGTTCAATTGAAAATGTAACGGTACCTGTTTTTTCTGCTGCTTTTACATCCTTTTGAAAAAAGAATATACATGCTATCACAAATGCAAATGTCAGCATTGTCAGCAAATATTTTTTGTTTTTCTGCATTCGGTCTCACCTCTCACTTTATAAAGTACTGCAATTACCTTTCAGTTATCACTATAGTACCCTATTACAGAACAGGAACTGCTCCATCTAAGCAGTCCCTGCTCCTCATATCATCTGATATTTACTTCTTAATTGTAACTGTTTTTGCCTGACCTTTTCCTTTAAATACTTTTTTATAAGCTTTGTATTTTTTAGAAGGGACTTTAATGACTGCTTTTTTATTAATGCCCTTAAATGCTTTTGCCCCTACCTTTTTAATAATACTACTCTGTACAGTAATCTTCTTTAAATTCTTACATCCATAGAATGCTTTCTTTCCAATTGTTCTAACATTCTTTCCGACTACTACTGTTTTTATTTTCTTATTATTTTTAAATGCATTATCTGCGATAGTAGTTACTTTGTATACCTGCTTGCCTGATTTTACTGTTGCCGGAATTGTAATCTTTGCTGCCTTTTTATTTTTAGTTGCTTTATAAGAAACTGTTTTTGCTTTTACGTTTGTTACAACAAAAGTATTGGTTCCTACTATAAGTTTTGTTCCCTTCTTAACCGTCTTAGTTGTAGGCTGTGAAGGTTTTGCTGGGTTTGTTGGGTTTGCTGGCTCTTTCTCTACTTTTTTTACTGTTACCTTTACGGTCTTTTCCTTACCGGTATCCATTGCTTTTACGGTGATATCTGCTGTTCCAAGTTTCAGACCACTTACGGTTCCATCTTCTTTTACAGAAGCAATCGTATCATCAGAAGAAGTGTACACTAATGTTTTATTAGTAGCATCTTCCGGTGTTATAGAAGCCTGTAATTTCATTGTTTTTCCTAAAGTTACATTTAATGCTTCTGGAACTGTGATATCAGATGTTACAGTCATGTTGAAAGCTAAATCTGGATTTTCTGTGTTCTGGTACCATACAGTTTCTTCTACACCATCATTAGCATTTAAGGCATCTACTACTGTACGGTCTTTGAACTGGGCTGCGGCATAACCTGTAATACCTGTTGTTCCTTCTGCGGCTGCTATACCATTTTCTGAATTATATGCCACATTGGTATAGGTATCATTAGCATTAAACTGTGCTTTATCTCCTGATAAATCTTTTACTGTTCCAAGATTATAGGAATTTGCTACATTAAAAATCTTGTTATCTGCGTATGTAAGTGCACCCATTTTATCTGTATTATCTTTCGCATCAACTTCTCCAAGATTATAACAGTTTTCTATCTTAACTAGCTCTGTTCCTATTCCTGTTGCAATTCCTGCTACATATTCTTTTCCTACAATTTTAGCAGAATTAAAACAATTTTTTATGTCTCCACGGTTTTCGCCTACTATTCCGGCAACATTACTATCACCTTCAATTATACTGTCCTTTCCTACGATAGCATTACTGATATTACTATCCACACTATTTCCAACTAATCCACCAGTAAATTTTGAACCATCTTGTCCTTTTACATTTCCCTGAACATATACATCTTTCACAGCATTATCCACAACAATAGGCCCTGTTTTAGGATTACCTACTGTATCAATTACTCCACTTAACAACCCTTCACTTAAAATTCCATTTACTTTGGTATTTATTACTTTGCATTCAGAAATACTACCACCATTAAGATTTCCAACTAACCCACCAGTTGTTCGTAATACATCATTAGAGACATTTGAATCCGTCACACTACAATTCTCTATATAAATATTTTTTCCATAGCCTACTAACGCAGCAGTTCCCTGTGTACTTTGATTAACATTTTTTATAGTTGTTGATTCATCACATTTTTCTATAACCGTTGCATTTTCTACCGTCAGATTTTTAATCGTTGTGGTCGTACTATTTTTTCCAATCGCTGAGCCAAATAATCCCACATAAAGTCCTGTCAAATTTTCATTATTTATTTCATTATAAATAAACATATTTTTAATTGTATGATTTTGTCCATCAAAAATACCGCCAAAACCTCTATTTCTGTTAAGTCCAATTGGTGTAAATGATTCACTATCATCCATTACAATATCATTGGCTAATTTGACTGTACAGCCACTAAATAATTTATTTTGTTTATTAACTAATTCTGCAAGTCCACGAAGCTGTGCTTCTGTAGAAATCGTAAATTCTGTCTGTCCATCTTCATACCAGGAGGTATCTACACTAGCTTCCGCCGCCTTTGCCTCAATCGTAATCGTATTGCCAATCAATGTTCCCACTGGTGTAAATGGTGTAAGTGCCATTGTACCTGCCATACATACTGCAAGTATTCTTGAATAAAATTTTCTCATTTTCTTTCCTTTCCGATACTTTCATATCTTTGCCTTATTTTACAGTAACTTTGCAATATCGGACAAGCCCATTACAGCTTACCCTTATCTTTGTTTTTCCTTTTTTCTTTCCTATCACCTTCCCTTTTTTTGTTACAGATGCAATCTTTGTATCTAAACTTTTATATTGTATCTTTCTTTTAGGGGATGCCACACTTTTTATCTGTGCCGCTTTCCCCTTTTTGATAGTGATACTCTTTTTCTTAAGTTTCAACTGAACCTTCTTAATCACAAGATTATATTTATATTTCTTTCCTTTGTAAGAAGCTGTGATTGTAACTTTTCCTGCTTTCTTTACGGTCAGCTTTCCGTTTTTAGATACTGCCGCTATCGTCCGTTTACTTGATTTCCACGTTATCTTTTCCGCCTTAACTGCCTTATTATTTACGAACAGTGCCAGAGAATACGTCTGTTTCTTTCCGTTAAAATAAATTATTTTTTTCAAAGATTTTTTCTTCAAAACAATCTTTTTATAGGAAGTCTTCTTAGTCTCTGTCTTTTTCGCCGGCGCCGGCTGTGGCTGTGCCGGTTTTGATGGCTGTTTCTGCAGGGATTCTATCTGGCTCTCTGCAGCCTCTAATACTGAAAGATTATCTACCAGATTTTTTTGTGCATCTGTCAGTCCGTCATAGGCACGTCTTGCTGCCTCTACCTTTTCTTTATCAGATAAAGTAACTTTTTTCAGTGCATTAATCTGTGTGATTACGGTATTGGCAAATTTCTGATTTTCCTGTACTTTTTTCAGAGAAAGGATTTCCTTTTCCTCTTCAAGCAACGTCTCATAGTTTGTCACACGATATGGGTTCTCCAGTGCATCATATGCTTTTCTTGCTGCTTTTACTGCCGCCTCATCTGACAGGTCCGAAATGATTGAAGCATCGTTAATCTTCTCTACGACCTCCTCTGTTCTTTCCTGCTGTGCGAGTAGCTGCTGGTATGTATCCGCTGCCTCAGAAAGCCGTTCTTTTATCTCGTCAGGAAGAAGCTTCTTCGCATCTTCTGACAGCATATCATAAGTATCTTTTACTTCCTGATAAGCTTCTGCACCTGTTATGGTAACATCTCCCATCTGCTCTGTCCCATATACCACTTCCTGCACATTATCAAACTCTGCCTGCCATACAGAAAAAGCTTCTTCCGCCTGCTGTAACAGAGCATATTCTTCTGTAACTGTCAGTTTATCTTCCTCTGTGAGAAGCTCGTACAGTATCTCTGCACGCTCCATCACCGGCTGTTCTTCTATACCGGAGCCTGTGATTTCTCCCACTGCCTGTTTAAATTCTTCAACAGAGGCTTCTGTTTTCTCAGACAGTTCATACTGGACAAGTGCCGTCTTTGCCGCTGATAAGTCCATATAATTAGAAATCATAAGTCTAAAATATGCATATTCCTGCTCTTTTTCTTTTATATAGTTTTCCGCCTTTTGCACTGCCTCTCTTACAGCATCGGCATTCTCAGCAGTGATGTCCGCACTTTCTCCATATGCAGTATCAATCTGACTAATCTCATAAGAAGCCTTATCTACGACATCATATATGACATTCTCATGCTGAAGGTTCGCATAAATCTTTTCTCCATCTTCTAACTGTGCGTAGTTAGAAACCAGCCTTTTTGCCTCGTCATTCTCTAATGCATCGTAGGCAGTTCTTGCCTGTCTTAAATCATCTGCACTGTTTGCTGTAACTCTTCCTATCTGGTCAATCAGGTCTGAGACCTTGCGCACTGCCTCTTTGTTCTCTTCCTGCTGCTGTAACTTTTTAAGACCGTCTTCCTGCTCCTTTAACTTGTCAATATTTGTAACAAAAGTTTTCTGACTGTCTGTCAGACTCTCATAGGCAGCTCTGACGGATTCAATATCCTCCTCAGAATCCAAAGTCACAATTTCCCCAAGTGCCTTTATCGCCTGCACGACATTATCGGCAGTCTTAGCATCTTTTAGCTTTGTCTCTGCTTTAGATAAGATCTGGAACGCTTTCTGTACTGCATCTTCCTTCTTCTGCTGTTCATTCAGGGAATCATATGCCTTTCTGGCTCTCTCTATCTTTGCCGTCTTTGTCAGGTTGACTTTTCCTATCTTCTCTGTCTTTTCAAGGAATGTGTCGATTCCATTCACATACTGATATGCTTTATCAAGCACATCTGCATTGGTCACATAGTGAAACAGACGCTTCTCTTTTAGTGCATCATACTGTTTCTTGATGGAATCCAGCTTTGTCTTGTCCTTATAACTGTAGGAAGAAATCGAGTCAATTGCTTTTATAACAGCATTCACCTGTTCTCTTTCTTCGGCAGTTCCAAGAAATACTCCCGGCTTCACACTCTCGTCCACTGCATACATTGCTTCCTGAAGGGCATAATAGGCATCTCCATGCTCTGAAGTAACATTGTCTTCATTCGCATATTTTTCTGCCTCCTCATATGCTTTTTGTAATACCTCCCGTTTTGTGTCCTCCGTAATCGTTCCTGCAAGCAGTTTTTCTGCTTTATCAAGAAGCTTCTTATATCTTGATGGTGTCAGATAATATCTTGTGTACACATTTGAACCATTATACAGGTCTCCCACTGCAATAACCGCATCTTTATTCCAGCCTCCCTGGGAAGGATTCTCCGGAGAGTAGAACCAGCCTCCGGTACTTAGCTGGTAATCTTCTAATATATTTAATGGATTCTTTCCATTCTCTCCATCAAATTCACCACTTCCAACATCAATTCCCTGTGCGGTAAGTCCCGTTACCATACAGGCATGTGACATGACATTCCGATTTGTATAGTAGAAATTTTCAAAACATCCAGTCACATTAATGCCATTCATCTTAACGTCATCCTGAATCTCTACATTTTTAATCGAATTAACACACTTTGCATATTCTTCTTCCGTAAAGGCATCGTTATACAGGGAAACTGCGTATAATGCCCAGCCTCTCATATCCAGGTCAAATGTTTCTGAACATGCCTGTCTTTTTACAATATCCACTGTTTCTTTTGGCACTGGTGCCCCTGCCGCCTGCAAGGCAGATAATGCCCATATGTTCGCTGAATACATTCCAAAATCGCCGTTATCATTAAAGCTCATCAGACCCTCTACATAGTTCACTCCCAGATAATCATAAGGATTCTCTCCGGAAATAACCAGTTCAAGGATAATTGCTGCATAATCCGTAGCCTGACGGAATTCCTTCTTCGTCACATCATAGCCGAGCATATTTTTAAGATAGTCCTCACCTATCGCTGCAGCTCCAAAAGTCTTCCAGTAATCGGTTCCTTTTGTGTTCTGCAGATACTCTTTATAACCACCCGCAACCATCTTATCAATCATCTTTTTTGCACGGGTTCGGGTTGTCTCAGATATCGTACCTGTTTTCTCTCTGTTAAAATAAATCTTATATCTGACTTTTTTCCCGTTGTCTGTCGTAATCGTCCACTGCACTTCATGAACATCTGCATTTATAACAAGATTCTTACTTTCTGCTCCCTGTATGGAAGTTTTCTTCTGGCGGTCAACATATACATCTGTCGTTGTATTTTCTGAAGTCTCATAAGACAGTACAATCTTACCTGAGCTTCCTTTCTTACAATAGTAGGAAGTTGTATCCGGGCTGTATTTCTTCTCCATTGTTGCACCAGAAAGAATAGATAACTTCTGTAGTTCCGCACTGCTCAATGTCCAGTCCACATAAATTCTCTCTGTCTGCTTTGTAGAACCATCCGCCGATACCGTCTGGATATCAAAATATTTTTTCTTAGAATCTAGTCTCTTAAAATATCCTCCCAGATACTCTGTGGCATCCTCTACTTCAACACTCGCCTCCGGGTCATTCGTCACTGCATTAATCCAGACATAAGGGTAGGAGGAATTCATCGCAATACTCTTCTTTTCCTCTCCTCCCTCTTTACTCTCTGTAACCTTTATCTGTTGGAAACGTTCTTTTGCATCATCTTCATCAGAAGCTCCCTGATATATTTCAATCTTTTTGATGGAAGCATCCTTTTGTTTTTGTACTGTATACTCTTCTGAATCTTCATTAGAATATACTAACAATACATAACTTTCCATACCGGTTTCATCATGGTTCTTACTATAATACTTAGCTGTCTTCATCGTATTTATATCATTCCCAATTACACAGATAACGTTAAGACCCTTTCTCAGCTTCAGCTCCGGACTGACTTCTCCCTCCTTTAAAGGATACAGACTGCCGCCATTAATTGATACGGCATGTACCTTATTATGATAAAACAGATAATTATGGAACAATTCATCCTGTCCCTTTAACGTTGTTTGGCTACCAGCACTTCCGGGCATCCCTAAAAATACCGCCTGTCCTGGTTCTGGCAGTGTATTTTCATACTTTACACGGATAGAATGTACCCCTTCTGGCAGCGAAATAGAAGAAAGTTCTTTCAAACTGCCATCTTCACTGATTCCTGCTGTACAGTCTCCTGTCTGCCAGTTTAAAGAACTTCCATACTGATATTTCTCAGAAAATGCACTTTTCTTACCATCTGTCCCGTCATACAGGGTAAGCTTATCCGTACACTCGCTCCACTCACTCTTATCATGCCAACATCCTATCGCATCAAAGGATTTATAGTCTGTCCCAAATATACTTGTTATAATCGTACATACCGTAGTCTTTCCGTTATCTTCCACCACCAGTTGATACACACCACATCCCGAACTCGTGATACCCTGTGGCGTATAATTTACTGAAAAAAGAGGAGTTTCCGAATCCTTCTCCGTCCTTCTGTATGCCTTATCTTCGCTATTTCTATCATACCTCGTCTTTTTATCTTCGTTCTCTGGAAGACAAAAAATACTTTCTTTATTATTCTCACACTTTGTTTTTGCCTCCGGGTCTTCTATCACACGGAATTCCTTTATTCGGGCTGTTTGAGACTGTAAAGTTCCCTCTATATATCTCTCAGAATATGATTTCAGACCTCCATATTCATATATATCATTGCCAACCATTTCAATACCTTGCTGTACCCCCGGTCTTAATTTACATGTTCCACTTATTATGTAAGTATGACTGTCCTTATCAATCTGTTTTATTCTGTAAATATTTATTCTCTGGTCCGATAATACACTACGGTATTCCATATATAACTCTTTAAAAATATCATCTTCCTGTGCTGCCTGTACTGTACAGGAATGTCTCAAAAAAATCGTTACTGCTATCAGGCTTAGCATTATTAAATATTTCTTTATTCTTTTCATATATTTTCCCATAAAACTATTCATTTTATAAATTTTAACATTAGCGGTTATAAAAAAGAGATGTCTAAAAGACACCTCTTTTTAAGGACAGAGTCGGTTTTTAAAGTTCTTATAAAATTAGTAAATCATTGATGACCATTTAACAGTGATATTCATGCCATCTGTTAATACATAATTTGTTGCGTAGTTGGACGCTGATACATCATTAATATATAATTCCCAATATTTATATGTTGTAGTATCATCTCCATTATCTACGGATGTTCCTGCGATTCCATCAATACTATCAAAAGCAATACCATACTGGTCAATCGGTTTCCATGTTGTAGTATCTAAATACTGTACTTTATGGTATGTTATTGTCTTCCCTGTTGCAATAAGAGCATCCATCGCTGTCGCTTTGCCGTAGTTTTCGATTGTTGCTGCATCTTCTAATGTGTATAAGGTTCTATCTTTATCGACAGTAACATTCCCATAAAAGATATTCTTACTTGTATCATCTGGATTCTGAATGGTTACATGTACGGTTACCTTATTACTATCCTTTGTAGTTGCTGCCATAGATGTTACGCCAAGTCCCATCATCATAACTACTGCTAACATAACTGCGAGCATTCTCTTTAAAGTTTTCATAAAATTCCTCCTTCAAAAGACTGTATTTGGCAATCTTATCCTCTGTGCTTATACTGCAAGTTATAAAAACCGACTCTTGCTGTCAAAGACATTTTTTCCTGACAGCTTTTGGATTCAAACACCTGTACTCCTTATTCTCTATACGCCATCTCTACTGAACCCTCTCGGTCTCAACACTCTCTTATTATTGTTTACGTATAAAATAAATTATACAGGCTTTGAGGTATCCTCTATATCGTTGAGGGAACCCAAAAATCCCCTCACAGATATTCTTTTTTCAAGGAGCTTAGGAAATGGAAGGAAAGCTATCCCACAGCTTATGATAAAATCTGATTGTTTTCTAAATGATTTATCGAATGAATGTACTCAGCACTCCCACCCAAAGTCCTGTTCATTAGAATTCTATTTTAAATATCCTGACTTAAGCTTCTTCTGCTTTTTCACACCTTCCCGGAAGATCCAGTGGTATTTGTGAGGGCATCCGCTTTCACAGTAGGGGTAAGCCTGTGTGGTTTGTACCAACTTTCTTAAAATAGAATGTATTTTTTTGTACATTTATTATAACATAGCTTTTCTGAAAAGTATTCCAACCAGACGGATGTCTTTTCGTCATTTTGGAACCTTTTTAGATTTTTTGCAAAAAACGCTTGACATTTTTTGCAGAAAAAATCCCGTCAGACCGAATGATCTGACGGGACATTTTTCTTTTTTGCTTATTATAGATAACACAACTTTTGTTTTATCTTCATTATTTTACGCTTATCGGAACATATATGTATACTTTTTTATTGATGTATCTTTCAAAAGTAAAGTTCTGTAAAGAGACCATATCGCGGTGTTCTTTTATCCAGCCATAAAAAACACACCGGGAAAACATACGGATGGTATCTGCGAGATTATCCACATCGCTTTCGCGATCTGTTTCAAATACAGCAAATCGTCCGGCGGCTATCTCTATTTTCACAGCATCTTCCGGCACATTCGTGAAGTTGTTTACAACCGGTCCAAGGACATATTGAATATTGATACATTCCGGGTCATGATACCACATGGCAATCTTATCATTTCCATTCGCACTTCCGGCTACAGAGTTCATTTTTTTAAAGTATGGTGAGTCCTCATCGAGCCAGAATGCTGCCTGTGCCGGTATATCTACTTCCCGTCCACGATTTGGGATGATCGTCCAGCCAACCATTTTGATATCATCAATGTCCATAAAGGATACTTTCATTTTATCTTTATATTCTGAGTAAAACTGATTTAAGTCAACAACTTCTGTGTTTGCTTTAGCATATTTGGAAGGGCTGGTACAAAAGGCTTTGCGGAAGGCTTTATCAAATCCGTTTCTCGACTTAAAACCATATTTTTTTGCTAAACTGGCCACCTTGACACCCTGACGTAATTCTCTGGCGGCTTTTTGTATTTTCCTCTGACTGATATACGCACTAAGTCCCATTCCAAAGTCATCCTGAAAGGCTTTGCGAAAATAGTCTCTGGAATAGTTAAAATGTTCCGCCATCATCTCTGGTGTGATATCTTCTGTAATATGCTCATCAATGTAATTGATCCATGCAATATTCTGAAATTCCATTCGGTAATACTTTGCCGGAACAACGCCGTATTCTTTGCGAAATGCATTAGAAAAAACGCTATAACTTGCAAATTGATATTTGGCACATACTTTTTCCGGATTCTTTCCTTCTTTTAATTCTTCTGCAGCAAAGTACAGCTTTCTCTGTTTTATGTAATCGGTGATTCTCGTTTCATAATAAAGCTGGAAAATATTTTTTAAATGTTTCTCGGAATAATGAAACAGCTTTGCAAGGCCTTTTGCTGTTAAATTCTCCGTAATATGCTCATCAATATAACTAATCCACTCGTCAACTCCATAAATCTTTTTCTCCTCTTTTTTATTTTTCATTACATAATCCGAATGCATTCTTTTTTTAAGAGGAAGATATACTGAGTACAGTCCGTTTTCAAAAGAAATAAAATACATTTTCCGATTGTCATAGTGCATTTCACTTTGCTTTATCCAGTCACATAACGCATATTTTATCAACATTTTTATCATATCCGGTGCCTGTTTATCCCAATATTGCTCTTTTAACGTAAAAACTGCATAATCCGATGCCCCAATATCAATTCTCTTCTTTTCACTTTCCTTTCCGGCATCTTTTGGAACTTCCTGCCCAATCATATAAAAGAAATGGTATGAATCATCATGCCACCAAAACTGCATATACTCTCCGGCACGCTCCCTCTCCTTCCACTTTTCCTTTACATCCTTCTCAATATATTCCATTCCGTTTTGAAAAATATCGCCTTCTAAAGGCAGCATATCTGCCTCTACTGTCTGTGCCATTCTTCTCACAACTTTATATTCTATCATAGAACTATCAGGAATCCGTTCAAATGGAAGGACCTGATTTGTATAATCCTCTTCAATATTTAATCCCTGCACCTGTTCCCTGATTGTATCAAGAGAATTGTCAAAGAAAATGTCAGCCAGATAAAGGAATTCCTGCGTAGAGTATGCCAGTCTGCTTGCCAGATCTTTTACCGAAATGCTGTTATCTGTCTTAAGGCACAAAAGAGTGTCTCTCATACGTTCCCATAAAGCTGATTCTTCCTCCGGAAGTGAGGAAAATGTTTTTGTCTCATTCACTGTGTTCATTTTCTCTATCCTTCTATTATTTCTATTTCTTTTTCTTTCATTTTCTCTGTTATTTTATCTCAGTCGAGAAGACTCCCACCTCCTTCAGGTGGTGAGTGACAGCAAATTTGTCTCAGTGGGAGTCCAATCTCCGACTGAGATAAACGCTCCGCGAG
>ENA-OWYG01000588-OWYG01000588.1-human-gut-metagenome-genome-assembly--contig:-NODE-588-length-22479-cov-17.002141_pt1 | contig 22479 bp, 18 predicted proteins | sample MGYA00249747_ERZ652080 | MGnify/ENA primary metagenome ERZ652080 (study PRJEB26925, sample SAMN05827071) | human gut metagenome | biome: ENVO:2100002; feature: ENVO:00000062; material: ENVO:00002003...
CGAGATGAGCGCTAGTCTCGTGGGCTCGGAGATGTGTATAAGAGACAGCCATTACATTCTCGCCCCGGACTTGTATTTCTCCGGTTTCTGCCTCTGGGCTTTCCTTGTAGATGCGTGCCTCCATAATATCCAGAATCTTTCCGGAGGAGCCTAGAACGAACTCATTCCATGGAGCATAACTGATAAGGGGCCCACACTCTGTCATTCCATAACCAATAGTAAAAGGGAATTTTATTTTGTAGAAAAATTCTTCCACTTCTTTGTCCATAGCTGCGCCGCCGATAATAATCTCTTTGAAACGGCCACCCAGCGCATCAATCAGTTTTTTGCGTATCTGATTGTAGATTTGCGTATCAAGCAAGGGGATGTTGAGTGCCCACTTCATACCTTTCTTATTAATGAGCGGCTGAATGATGTTCTTGTATATTTTTTCGATGACTAATGGAACAGTGATAATCAAATTGGGTTTCACCTCCTCGAAGGCCTTCATAATGATTTTGGGAGAAGGGATTTTACCGAGCAAGGTGACATGGGTTCCGACTGCTGTCGCTGTCAGAAAATCAAATGCACAGCCGTATGCATGAGCGAGCGGGAGGAAAGAAAGCACTTTATCTCCCTTTTTCAGTAACTCGGTCCGAATACCGAAAGTGACGTTTCCTGCCAGGTTGTTACCTGTCAGCATGACTCCTTTGCTGAAACCGGTCGTTCCGGAAGTGTAGTTTAGGAGCATTACTTTATCGTTGGATAAAGTGGTATATTGTATATTTTCACGGCTGAATCCTTGCGGATAAGAAGAATGCATTTCTTTATCAAGATTCTTCAGGAATTTCTGTATGGTTTCTCCGTCCCGTTGGTAGAGACAACGGAAATCGGTTAATGAGAATACACCACGCAATCCGGTGAGTTTTTCTTCCTCCAGGTTATCCCAAATATTGTCACTGGTGAATAAGAAAGTTGATTCGGAATGGTTGACAATATGGTGAACATCGTTTGGAGAAAAGTCCTGTAAGATAGGGACAATAATTGCTCCGTATGTAATTGTTGCCATATAGGCGATGCACCAATGGGCATTATTTTTGCCGATAACGGAGATCTTATCTCCTCTTCGGAGGCTACAATGTTTGAATAACAGGTGTAAACGGGCGATTTCTTCGGCTACCTGACCATACGTATATTGGGTATTTTCTCCATAATCGGTGTAACAGGGCAAATCCCAATTCTCACGAAAACTGTTTTCGTATAGTTTAATGAAATTCTCTTTAATCATTGCACGTTTTTTAGTGAATTGTGCAAAAATAGGAATAAACTTTCGTATCCAAAAGCGTTTTACTAATAATAATGTGTAACTTTGCAAAGTTAATGTGTTTATAACAGCTTATGATAGATACCACTGTATTTCAAAATAAGACAGCCGTTTATTATACTTTAGGCTGCAAATTAAATTTTTCAGAGACTTCAACTATTGGTAAAATTCTGCGTGAGGTAGGAGTTCGGACTGCGCGTAAAGGAGAGAAAGCTGATATCTGTGTGGTAAATACCTGTTCGGTGACGGAGATGGCGGATAAGAAATGCCGGCAAGCGATTCATCGTCTGGTAAAACAACACCCTGGTGCTTTTGTGATAGTGACCGGATGTTATGCGCAATTGAAGCCCGGTGATGTGGCAAAGATAGATGGAGTGGACGTAGTGTTGGGAGCGGAACAGAAAGGAGAATTGCTTCAATATCTGGGCGACCTCCAAAAGCATGAAAAAGGAGAAGCTATCACTACGACGACCAAAGATATCCGTTCATTCTCTCCCTCGTGTTCACGGGGAGACCGTACCCGTTTCTTTTTGAAGGTGCAGGATGGATGCGATTACTTTTGTTCTTATTGCACGATTCCTTTTGCCCGGGGACGAAGTCGTAACGGGACTATTGCTTCCATGGTTGAACAGGCCCGTCAAGCGGCTGCCGAGGGAGGAAAAGAAATTGTTCTGACCGGAGTGAATATCGGAGACTTTGGCAAAACAACAGGAGAGAGTTTCTTTGATTTAGTAAAAGCATTGGATCAGGTTGAAGGAATCGAACGTTATCGTATCTCTTCCATAGAACCCAATCTGTTGACTGATGCGATTATTGAGTTTGTGTCTCACTCCCGCAGTTTTATGCCTCATTTTCATATCCCTTTGCAATCCGGTTGTGATGAGGTTTTGCAGCTAATGCGCCGTCGTTATGACACTGCTCTTTTTGCTTCGAAAGTAAGGAAGATAAAAGAGGTGATGCCGGATGCTTTTATCGGAGTGGACGTGATTGTGGGAACCCGTGGAGAAACGCCCGAATACTTTGAACAGGCTTATCAGTTTATTGATGGACTGGATGTGACGCAGTTGCATGTGTTTAGCTATTCCGAACGTCCTGGAACGCAAGCCTTAAAAATAGAATATGTGGTTTCTCCGGAAGAGAAGCATCAGCGTAGTCAACGTCTGTTGACACTATCGGACCAAAAGACACAGGCTTTTTACGCGCGTCATATCGGGCAGGTAATGCCGGTGCTGATGGAAAAATCGAAGACAGGTGTTCCGATGCATGGATTTACGGAGAATTATATCCGTGTAGAGGTGGAAAATGATGATTCACTGGATAATCGGGTGGTTAACGTACGCCTGGGAGACTTTAATGAAGAGAGGACGGCACTTAAAAGTACAATTTTGATATAAGTATGAGATCCAAACTTATCTATTGGCTGGTATATAGTGGAATGTGGTTGTTTTCGGCACTTCCGTTCCGGGTTTTGTATATGCTCTCGGATCTTAATTGTCTGTTGATGTATCGTATTGGGAAATATCGCCGGAGAGTGGTTCGGGGAAACTTGCTTAGATCGTTCCCGGAAAAAACTGATGCGGAGAGATTGCAGATAGAGCGTAAATTTTATCGCTATCTGTCGGATTATATGCTTGAGGATTTGAAATTGTTGCATATGTCTGCCGAAGAGCTTTGTGCAAGAATGACTTATAAGAATACGGAGCAATATCTGGAACTAACTGAAAAGTATGGAGGTATTATAGTAATGATTCCTCATTACGCCAATTATGAGTGGTTAATAGGTATGGGATCAATCATGAAACCGGAAGATGTCCCTGTGCAAGTTTATAAACCATTGAGAGATAAATATCTGGACGAATTATTTAAACGTATTCGTTCTCGTTTCGGGGGATATAATATCCCGAAACATTCTACAGCACGTGAAATTATTAAGTTGAAACGTGATGGGAAAAAGATGGTAGTTGGGCTGATTACCGATCAATGGCCCAGTGGATATGATAAATACTGGACTACTTTTTTGGGGCAGGAGACGGCTTTCCTGGATGGTGCGGAGCGTATTGCTAAAATGATGAACTTTCCTGTTTTTTATTGTGAGCTTAGTAAGAAGCGTAGAGGGTATTGTGAAGCGGAGTTCAAGTTAATGACGGAAACACCGAAAGAAACAAGAGAAGGAGAAATCACAGAAATGTTTGCCCATAGGTTGGAGCAAACGATTCGCAGGGAACCGGCATACTGGTTATGGTCTCATAAACGCTGGAAATTAACCAAAGAAGAGGCTGATCAGCTGGAACAGGAGGAATTGAATAAGAAGAAAGAATAATGATGAAGGTTTCAGTTGTAATCTTGAATTGGAACGGGTGCGATATGCTTCGTACTTTTCTTCCGTCCGTCGTCCGCTATTCAGAGGGGGAGGGGGTTGAGGTCTGTGTAGCTGACAATGGCTCTACGGACACTTCTGTGAGTTTGCTTCAACAGGAATTTCCTTCTGTCAGAACGATTGTGCTCGACCAAAATTATGGCTTTGCCGATGGATATAATTGGGCATTGCAGCAGGTCGACGCAGAATATGTAGTTCTTTTGAATTCAGATGTCGAGGTGACGGAGCATTGGCTGGAACCAATGATTGCTTATTTGGATGCTCATCCGGAGGTGGCTGCGTGTCAGCCGAAGATACGAAGTCAACGACAAAAAGAATATTTTGAATATGCCGGAGCGGCTGGTGGCTTTATTGATAAATATGGTTATCCTTTCTGCAGGGGACGTATAATGGGAGTTGTGGAGAAGGATGAAGGCCAATATGATACGGTGATTCCTGTTTTTTGGGCAACGGGGGCAGCGTTGTTTATCCGGCACACTGATTATGTGAATGTAGGAGGATTGGATGGACGTTTTTTTGCTCACATGGAAGAAATAGATTTGTGCTGGCGACTTCGTTCGCGGAATCGTGAGATTGTCTGTGTACCTCAAAGTATTGTCTATCATGTAGGAGGAGCTACTCTTAAAAAAGAGAATCCTCGTAAGACTTTTCTTAATTTCCGTAATAATCTTGTCATGCTCTATAAGAATCTTCCACAGAAGGAGTTAAATAAAGTGATGCGTATCCGGGCCTGTCTCGATTATGTGGCAGCGTTTAATTTCTTGTTGCAAGGGCACTGGGACAATGCTCGTGCTGTGATACGTGCGCGGAAAGAGTATAAACAACTATGTCCGTCATTTTCTTTATCCCGTGAAGAGAATATGAGAAAAAAAACTTTGAATCCGATACCTGAACGGACAAAAAGTAGTATCTTGTGGCAGTTTTATGCGAGAGGATGCAAACGGTTCTCTCAATTGTCGGATTTTAAAAGGATAGCAAATGGAATCAAAGGTTAGAAGAGGCATCGGGCTGGTAGCACACGATGCAATGAAAAAAGACCTCATCGAATGGGTGCTATGGAACTCGGAACTGTTGATGGGTAATAAATTCTACTGTACGGGTACTACAGGTACTTTGATATTGGAAGCATTGAAGGAGAAACATCCTGATGAAGAGTGGGATTTTACGATTTTAAAATCAGGTCCGTTAGGTGGTGACCAACAGATGGGGTCACGTATTGTGGATGGGCAGATTGATTATCTCTTTTTCTTCACGGATCCCATGACACTGCAACCGCATGATACGGATGTGAAAGCATTAACCCGTTTGGCCGGTGTAGAAAATATAGTTTTCTGTTGTAACCGTTCTACGGCAGATCATATTATTTCCAGTCCGTTATTTATGGATCCTGATTACGAACGTATTCATCCGGACTATTCCAGTTATACGAAACGTTTCCAGGATAAACCTGTGGTGACGGAGGCTGTAGAATCGGTAAATAGAAGAAAAAAGAAGAGAAAATAAGCCGGTAGTTTACGGCTGTGAAAATAGAAGCAGATCTTGCTTAAAAAGGAATGCAGATGATACGGATTACTTTATTAATATCGTATTATCTGCATTTCGTCATTTATGTTTCATTTCCAACTGTGATATTTTATTTCCTGCTGCAGTGTAGCTCAATTCCTGCGGACTCTATATCTGCTCCCATCGGTGGGTTTCGTTTGGAAAGCCGGAGTTCGATTTCTTCAATACAGGGGAATTGGTCAAAGAGTTTTTGTATAATCCGTCCGCTAACGTGTTCCAGCAATTTTGAGGGAACAGCCATTTCATTTTCTATCACCTGATGTACTTCAGCATAGTTGACGGTGTCGGTAACTTCATCTGTCCGGGCAGCTTTGCTGATATCTACTTTCAGTTTCAGGTCAATGAGATATTCATTTCCAATCAGATTTTCTTGCGGTGCAACTCCGTGATAGGCGTAACAACGAATTTCTTTCAAAAGAATATAGCTACTGTTTATCTTCATATACTGTCTTTTTAGTGTGATCATGTTTGATTTTTAACAGGTCTTTCTGCGCAACCATTTGTGGAATCACTTTTAGAAAGACGGGGGTGAGCAAAATGCAGATGCTTAGTGTTATAAGCAAAAGTACACTTGCCTGTGCCCAACTATTGTGAATATAACGGCTGACCAATGGACCTAAAAAATGAAGTATCGGTCCATGAATACTCAAGGTGATGATCGAATATCGCCCTAAGTAAGAGATAACCTTTATTTTTTTCACTTTTTTGCAAAGTAACATAATCATAAATATTCCTGCAAACGCAGCGATATATACTTGAAAAATATTTCCCGTATAATTGTTAGTACGCATACCCAATGTGGTAGCGGTAAAGTACATTACCACCAGTGCCAATACAACAAAAACCGGTATCAGTTTGTCGAAACGATGGCTGGGATATAGAAAGAAATTATACCGTCGGATCCAGAAACCGGCTACATAGAAGGGGAGGGCAGTCATGGAAACATCTATATACAGGGGTAACTCTATCTGTAATTTTCCGAGATAAAATCCTGCGCAACCAATCAGGATTGTCACAGCGAACATGACAAGCAGATGCTTTTCGCGCAGAAAGTGAATTAGATAAAACAGGATGTTGCAATTGAATAATGCGAGTAGAAACCAGATCGGTGGATTGAACTTGATAAGGTCGTGTCCATGAAATACAACTAAGAGTTCATTCCACGACACAGGCAGTTGAAATACCCCCGGAGCAATCTTCCAAACAATGTATTTCATTAGAAATGCACTTAGATAGAAGAAAAGAAAAGGAATAATCAATTTGTTTATTTTTCGCAGGATGAATCCGAACAGGCCTTCGTATGATTTGAAAAACACTCCCGAGATAAAGAAGTAAAGCGGCATGCGGAAACAGGATAACATTGAATTCGTATCCAGTTGTTCGAAGGCTCCTCCAACATGTGCCATTACCACAAGGATAATGCAGACTCCTTTGGTTAAGTCCACAAAATCAATACGTCTGCTCTGGTTGCCTTCCATTATCTCTTTTAATTTCTCTTTTTCGGCGCAAAGATACTTTATAAATCGGAATAAAAAGAGGAACATTGAAAAAATAAACGAATGATGCGAAAAGCGAAAAAGTATGATATATAGTAATGATATTATTGCGAAAAAAACGGTAGACTATGTTTTGAAACTCCTTATTTTACCTCTGTTATCAATATATCCTTGAAAAACGAATGACGCGGATCACATAGATTTTTGGCGTTCTTAATCTAGTGTTATCCGCGTCGGTAGTGTCCGGAAAATATCCTTTTTGAAAGTTACTTGTACCTTTTATTCTATTTATTCGGATCTCTTCCTGTGTATTTAATCAATTCGCTAATCTTATCATTAAGTGTTTTTGCTTTCATCAACTGCTCAAGAGTGAGATGCATCCGGTATCTCCAGTAGTTTCGTGGATTGGATGGAACATTAATTCGTTCTTCCGCCACATTCGGGTTTCTCCATTTCCCGTCTATCGATAGCCAATCCTGGAAAGACAAGATACAGAGAATGGAATTGCTGTTGAGATGATTGCGTACGATTTCCTCGCACAACTCCGGGGTGGCAGTTGTCGGTGCAACTCCGTAATGTCCTAACGTTGCATTATAGTAACGTTGGGTCTGTTGATAATCTTCTTCCCACCAGCCACGTAACGTAGACATATCGTGAGTGGAGATTGTGCAGACAGACCGGTACGGATACTCATTCAAATGCCCGAATTCATACATCGGATTCTTAGGCATCCGCTGAATTTCCAGACTAAGAATCCGGAGATCATTCATCACCGACGACACACAAGCAGGAATCATCCCCAAATCTTCTCCACAAACCAACATACGGGTTGATTGTGTCAGTTGGGGTAACTTCTTCATAGCCTGTTGATACCAGAACTCGTTGTGCCGGTGATAATAATACTGGTCGTATAGTCTGTTAAACGCATTTTTCTCTTCTTCGTTCAGCGATCGGAATACGAAATCTCGTTGCACACCGATACGCGGGTGGTATTTACCTTCCTCTTTCTTATCCGCAACAAATAAGACGTTACTGATTAATGAATAAAGCCCTTCCCGAATCCAGATACTATCTTCATCATTTCTACCGGCAAAGAATTGTTCTACCTCCCGTTGTGTTTCGAATCCCGGTTTCATCCGATAAAGTCCGGAGTCATCAACCGATTCAAGGAAATCCTGTTTGACTAAATGGGTATGCGGTCCGAACAACTGTCCGAGGAAAGATTCATGGATGAATGGTAGCAGATATTCATCCCGGAACGTTAGACCATAACTTTCGATTTCTTCTCGGCTCATCGGCAAAGAAGGATCAAACTGGCCTAACAATCCATGTACAGCGTGCATTGGTATTTCCCAAATACGGAAGAACCCGAGGATATGATCGATCCGGTAAGCATCGAAGTATTCTGCCATTTTCTGAAAACGCTTCATCCACCAGCGGTATCCGTCTTTTTCCATGACATCCCAGTTGTATGTGGGGAATCCCCAGTTTTGCCCGTTGATCGAGAAATCATCGGGCGGAGCACCCGCTTGTCCGTTTAGATTGAAGTAATGAGGTTCTGTCCAGGCTTCCACGCTGTTGCGGCTGATACCAATCGGAATATCCCCCTTTAATACGACACCGTGTTGGCGGGCATATTCAGTTGCAGACAACAATTGCAGGTGCAGATGATACTGGATATAATAATACAACGAGATGTGAGGATAATCTGCTGTTCCCGGTTGGCACATTTTTTCTATATCTTCCGCTTGGTAAACAGAGTGTCGCGGCCATTTGCGGAAATTGGGCGTTTTGTAGGCATCGCGCAGATAACTAAAGACTGCATAAGGTTGCAGCCATTCCTTGTTCGTTTCAAAGAAATCTTTGAAACCTTTGGAAGCCAATACCTTTTCTCCTTCCTGTCGGAACAGTAAGTTGAAAAACTCCCATTTAGTTTGGTTGACCGCTTCGTAGTCAATAGCAGGGAGGCTGTTCAGTTCCTTTTGTTTCTTGCTGAATTTCGATGCCGCTTCTTTATCTTTCAGAGTTCCCATTTGCCTGATATCCGCATACATCGGATGGAAAGCATAAATAGAAATGCTGTTATAAGGATAAGAGTCCGTCCATGCATGAGTCATGGTGGTGTCGTTGACCGGTAAAATCTGAATAACTTTCTGGCGAGTATTTACTGCCCAGTCGACCATACGTTTCAAGTCGCCGAAATCACCTACTCCGAAACTTTTCTCTGATTTTAAAGAAAATACGGGTATAGCGATTCCTGCCCCTTTCCATGCGGGAATGTCGAAATAAACATATCGGTCGGCAATCACGAGCGTTTCGTTGGTCTTCAGTTCCGGGTCTGCCAGATAGCGGTTAGGGTTTTTCTCCCAGCAGTCTGCTTTCTTTTCCTGTTTGTTGTAGAGGATGAATTTATATTCCAGCGGATATTTTAGTTTGCTGGCGTCCAGCTCTATCTGCCATTCCGGGAAATTGGTATCACTCATCAACACCGCTTTCTCCGGGTCCCAGTGACCTAATGATTTCTGGTTGCCACAAATTGCCAGGCAATAATCTTTGTTGATACGTGGGGCGTAGGCCTTGATAATCAGTCCCTTCTTATATCTTTGCGGGATATTCTCTTTTTCAGGATGTGCCAGTAAGGCTTCTGTAAAAGCAGAACTATAAAGATACAGTTGTTCCGGAATATTTTTCCAGCAATCATTGATTCTGTATATCTTCCTGGAACTACCTGATAAGAAAATAGATCTCGAAAAACTGTCCCATTCCTTGCGGATAACTATTCCGTTTTGCTCTATCTGATAGCTATAATTGATAGTCATCCCTTCTTGAGGGACTTTAAGCTCAAGTTCTGCCGTCCAATAGATACCATCGGTGGTGTGTAAAGGAATTGATTCCGGAAATAAGCCGGAAATCCTTACTTCTTCTCCCCAATTGGTGCGGTATTCAATATTAAATGATAGAATCATATATATTAGATTTTGATTGTATATGTAAGACACTGCAAGTATAAGACATTTTTTTGAATAAAAAATAAAAGGAGCCGCACCGGACTCCTTTTAATCTTTTGTTTATATATTAATTAACATACGTAGGACTATTATCCACATCTGGAAGCGCCGCAAGTAGTACAAATCAGACAGCCTTCCTGATAAACCAATGTCTCGTTGCCACAGTTCGGGCACTTCTTACCTTTGGCTTCCGTTCCATCCTGAATATACTTCTTCAATGCACGTTCTACACCGTTTTTCCAAGTGTTGATACTTTCACTGTTCAATTGCAGAGAGCCAACCAGTTTGATAACCTGTTCAATCGGCATCCGGTAGCGAAGCACGCCGGAAATCAATTTTGCATAGTTCCAGTATTCCTTGTTGAACTTCTCTGACAATCCTTCAATGGTCGTCTTATATCCGCGTTTGTTCTCGAATTGGAAGTCGTAACGTTTGGTACCGTCTTCATCCACATTTTTGATGATACGTCCGCAAGTCACGCTCTTAGGCAGCAAGATACCTTCGTCGTCATCTTGCAAACCAGTGAATATTTCATAGGGGTGTCCGTCCAATAATCCGACAAAAGCTACCCATTTTTCCTTGTTGTTCTGGAAACGGACAACGTCTGCTTCTAATATTCTCGGACGTACCTCTACAACCGTAGGCGGTTTGCAAGGAGGAAGTCCTTCTTTCTTGTCTTTATCCGATTTCGTAGAGATCAGCACTCCGGAGCGTGAACCGTCACGATATACGGTACAACCTTTGCAGCCGGATTTCCATGCTTCTACATACAGTCGGTTTACTAAATCCTCGTCCACATCGTTCGGCAGATTGATGGTTACGCTGATAGAGTGGTCTACCCATTTCTGGATTCTTCCCTGCATCTTCACCTTCATCAACCAGTCGACATCGTTAGAAGTCGCTTTGTAATAAGGAGATTTGGCAACCAGTTCGTCAATCTCTTCCTGGGTGTAACGTCTGGCCGGATCGTATCCGTTAGCTTCCATCCAGGTAACAAATTTATGATGGAATACGATGTATTCTTCAAATGCGTCCCCTGTTTCGTCTACAAAGTCTACATGTACATTCGTATCGTTCGGGTTCACCTTTCTTCTACGTTTGTAAACAGGCAGGAATACAGGCTCGATACCCGAAGTGGTCTGCGTCATCAAACTGGTCGTTCCGGTTGGAGCAATCGTCAGGCAGGCAATGTTACGGCGACCATATTTCTTCATGTCCTCATATAGTTTCGGATCAGCTGCTGCCAGGCGTTGGATGAACGGATTGTTCTGTTCACGTTCGCTATTGTATATTTCGAAGGCACCGCGTTCTTTGGCCATTTCCACTGAAGAACGATAGGCACCGAGAGCTACTGTCTTGTGTACTTTTTCAGAGAATTCCGTTGCTTCTTCCGTTCCGTAACGCAATCCTAATGCAGCAAGCATATCACCTTCTGCAGTGATCCCTACGCCGGTACGACGACCTTGTCCGCTCTTCTTATAGATTTTCTCCCAAAGTGCACGTTCCGCATGTTTCACTTCTTCGTTTTCCGGATCTTCGTCAATCTTGGTCATGATACGTTCGATCTTCTCTAGTTCGAGGTCGATAATATCGTCCATGATCCGTTGAGCGAGAGCCACGTGTTTTTGGAACAGGTCGAAATCAAAATAAGCATCCGGTTTGAACGGATTTATCACATAAGAATATAGATTGATAGCCAATAAGCGGCAAGAATCGTAAGGACATAGAGGGATTTCTCCGCATGGGTTGGTAGATACCGTTCTGTAACCCAGGTCTGCATAACAATCAGGCACAGATTCACGGATAATCGTATCCCAGAACAAAACGCCCGGTTCTGCCGATTTCCATGCATTGTGAACGATTTTCTTCCACAAGGTAGAAGCGTCGATTTCCTTGGTGAATGTAGGTTGGGCAGAGTCGATAGGATATTGCTGTACATACGGTTTTTCGTCTACGGCAGCCTGCATGAAAGCGTCGTCCAACTTGACAGAAACGTTTGCTCCGGTCACTTTGCCTTCGGTCATCTTGGCATCAATGAATGCTTCCGAATCCGGATGCTTGATAGACACGCTCAACATCAATGCACCGCGACGTCCGTCTTGAGCTACTTCACGAGTGGAATTCGAATAGCGCTCCATGAATGGAACAAGACCGGTTGAAGTCAACGCCGAGTTTTTAACGGGAGAACCTTTCGGACGGATGTGTGATAAGTCGTGACCTACACCACCGCGTCTTTTCATCAGTTGTACCTGTTCTTCGTCGATTTTGATAATAGCGCCATAAGAGTCGGCTGCGCCATCCACTCCGATAACGAAGCAGTTGGATAGTGAAGCAACCTGATAGTCGTTACCGATTCCTGTCATCGGACTACCTTGGGGGACGATGTACTTGAAGTGATCCAGTAAATCATACAGTTCTTTTGCTGTCAACGCATTTGGATACTTCGATTCTACGCGTGCCACTTCATTTGCAATTCTCCAATGCATGTCTTCCGGGGATTTTTCATAGATATTACCGAAAGAATCCTTTACTGCGTATTTGTTTACCCAAACCCTTGCAGCAAGCTCGTCGCCTTGAAAATATCGTAAAGATTCTTCATAGGCTTCGTCGTAAGAATAAATCTGTTTTTCCACGATTCAATTTGTGTTAAATCTCGTTTTTAATAAGTAATATGTAGAAGTTTACTTATCGTTAACAAATGTAGGCGCAAAGCTAAGAATGTTTTTTCATCTATCAAAATAAAAATGAATTAATTTATTAACAGGTTGCAAGTTTTCCATTTGTTTATGCTAAGTCTTTGATAAACAGTTGGAATTGAAATTTGTTCAAAGGTTAAAGTTCTCCAAAAAGAAAACTATTCTATTTCGCTAGTGTGGTGGAATATTTTTTTCTTTTTATATCTTTGCAAAAAAAAGATATGTTTGAAACCGTAAAGAACAGAAGAACTATCCGGAAATATCTGCCTAAAGATATAAATCCGAGTTTGTTAAATGATTTGCTTGAAACCTCTTTCCGTGCTTCTACGATGGGTGGGATGCAACTTTATAGTGTGATTGTGACTCGCGATGCGGAAATGAAGGAGAAACTTTCGCCTGCTCACTTCAATCAGCCGATGGTAAAAAATGCTCCGGTCGTATTGACTTTTTGTGCTGATTTCCGTCGTTTCAGCAAATGGTGTGAACAGCGGAAAGCAGTGCCGGGCTACGATAATTTAATGTCTTTTATGAATGCGTCTATGGATACTTTGCTTGTTGCACAGACTTTTTGTACACTGGCGGAAGAAGCAGGACTCGGCATTTGTTATTTGGGAACTACCACTTATAATCCTCAAATGATTATTGATACCCTCCAACTCCCCGAACTGGTATTCCCTCTCACCACAATAACGGTAGGCTATCCGGATGGTATTCCCGCACAAGTAGATCGTTTGTCTTTGGAAGCTGCCGTGCACGATGAAAAATATCACGACTATACACCGGAAGAAATAGATAAACTTTATGCCTACAAAGAATCATTGCCGGAAAACAAGCAGTTTATCGAAGAAAATAAAAAAGAAACATTGGCTCAAGTCTTTACGGACGTGCGTTACACAAAGAAAGATAACGAATTTATGTCCGAAAATCTATTGAAAGTACTTCGCCAGCAAGGATTCTTGAAATAAGTATTAAGTATTTTTCAAGTATTAAGTATAAAGTATTATCCATGCGGACAGGCTTTATTATACGGTTTCGCACCAGGGTAATACTTTATACTTAATACTTAATTTCAGTTTCTCTTTTTCAGTAACGATTCTATTTCCTGTACTTCTGCACTAAAGCTTTTGTCTACCTCCAATTGTCCTTTTACGGTTTTGCAGGCGTGAAGTACCGTTGCATGGTCTTTGTTACCGATAAACTTACCTATCTTAGAAGTTGAAAAGTCTGTGTGGTTTTTAGCTAGATACATGGCAATCTGTCGTGCTTGAACGACTTCCCTTTTTCTGGATTTTGTATGTATGGCAGACGGTTCCAGATCAAAATGTTTGCATACCACTTTGAGGATATCATCGATGGTAACCGCTTTCGTTTCGTTATGAACCACGCCATGTACAATGTGTTGTGCCAAATCCAAATCTATTTCTTTGTTGAAAATAGTGGAACGAGCCATGATAGCAATGACGATACCTTCCAGATCGCGTACACTTTCATTCACATTTTCGGCAATATAATCGATCACTTCCGGCGGGAATTGTAATCCGTCGCGGTGTATCTTGTTGCGTAGAATGTTTTTGCGAAGTTCTACCGTCGGCTTTTCAAGCTCGGCTACCATTCCCCATTTGAAACGGGTCAAGAGGCGTTCTTCAATACCTTGCAACAATACAGGAGCACGGTCTGAAGTTAATATGAGCTGTTTGCCGTTCTGGTGTAAATGATTGAAGATATGGAAGAAGTTGTTTTGCGTCTTGGTGACTCCGGCAAACTCCTGAATATCATCAATGATTAATACATCGATCGTCTGATAAAAATTAATAAAGTCGTTGGTCGTGTTATTGCGTACAGAATCCGTATATTGTACCTGGAACAAATGTGCCGAAACGTACAATACTCTTTTCTCTGGATAAATCTCTTTGATTTTCGTGCCTATTGCGTTTGCCAGGTGCGTCTTTCCTACTCCGGATGCTCCATAAAGGAATAACGGGTTGAAAGCGGTCCCTCCCGGTTTTTGCGCTACAGCTTCTGCTACACTTCTTGAAAGTTTATTGCTGTATCCTTCAATGAAGTTCTCAAAATTATAATTGGGATTCAAATGCGGGTCCAGATCTTGAACGGCAGGAGCCTGTAAGAAGCTGGGAGCTTTGTTTCCTCCGATTATACTTTTAGGGGTAACAGCGGTAGAACGATTGCTTGCTTCGAGATTCACGGTTTGATTCGGAATCGAAGTCTTGTCCACCATGACATTGTACATCAACTTGGTGCCTTCGCCAATGACCTTATATAATGTCTTGCGTATTAGATCTACAAATCTCTCTTCCAGAATTTCATAGAAAAACTGGCTCGGGATCTGTAAGATTAAAGTTTTGTCCTCATATTTCAACGGAACAATAGGGGCAAACCAAGTATTATATGTCGTCTCAGGAACATTGTCTTTAATTACGTCGAGACAGCGGTTCCAAAGTACGACATGATTTGATTCAATCATAGTAACTTTTAATACATTTATTAATTAAGCAAAACTTCTACGTTTGCAAAATTGGGAATCTTATTCGGAAAAAACAAATCTATTTTTTCTTGTTTTTTTCATGCGAACAATAATGTGTTTACTTTCAATGACTTATGTATTTGTTGTCGGACACTATCAGCTAACCCTCTCTTGCGATTTTGTAAGTATCTGTATATTAATGTCTTATATGCTTAAATTTAGCGTTTTTTCTCATCTTTGTACGTTTGTACGGGAATATTATTTCGGTTTATAGATAGACATTTGAAGAGCAATCTACTTTCTTTTGAAAGCTCCTTGTTATTTAGATGAAATCTATATAACAAGAATTTGCTACTTATCTTTCTTGCCGAATAATGAGAAGTGAACGTACCGTTTCGGATGCTCTTTCAGGTCCTCTAATAAGCTGGCTGCATTTTCTGTTGTAGCGTTCAGATTATTGTATAAAGTCGGGTCGTTGAAGAGCAGGCCGAGCGTGTTGTCTTTGCTGTTTAATTTCTCTGTAAGTATTTTTACGTTAGCCAGTGTTTCGTCTATTTTTTTGAAAGTGGCTGCATAATCTATTTCTTTCAAATTTCCGCTGATGACCACAAAGTTGTCTCCGATGGTATTCAGTTTACTTGTGAGTTGAGGAATATCGTTGCTCATTAGTCCTTTCACTTGTGAACTGACTACTGCCAGGTTGGCGGTTGTTTTTTCTATTGAGTGCAGAGTGGCAGGAATGCTCTTGTCACCTAAGATATTGTTTAGGGAGATGAGGATAGAGTCCAACTTAGGCAGCATCTCTTCCACTTTCGGTATCAGTTTTGCTGCGCTTTCCATCATGCCGTTGTTCATTGTGCCGGGGATAGTATCTCCTACGGCATATTTTTCACGTGGGTTGTTTGCCAGGAGAATATTCATACGTACGCCTCCCATAAGTTCGGATACGAGTTCGGCGGTACTTCCTTTAGGAATCCGCAACTCGGTGTCCAGTTCTACTTCAACAATCACATTTCCGGGTTTGGCATAATCATAATAGATGTCACGTACAATACCTACACGGACACCGTCGGCAAATACCGGGCTTGATTTAGTGAGTCCGTTTACGTTTTCAAATTTGGCATAGAAATAGCTGGAAGGCTGAAACATGTGTATACCTTTCAGCCAGTTGATTCCATATATAAGCACACATAGTGCAACGATACCTGCAATACCTATTCTGACTTCTTTTGTAATGTACTTCATTTTATCTTTTTATTTATTTTTTCTTTTCTTGAATTCGGCAATCGCTTCATTGACGTTCATTTTCTCACCGTTCCGGAAAGCGACGATGAAGGCGTCTTTGAATTGTGCCGTAATGGTGCGTTTTGTACGCAACACTTTGTTGTAATCGGCGGCGGCTCCATACGTATATTTGTATATTCCCCCTTCCTTATAATAATCTACGTCTTTCAGTCCTTTCAGCCGTTTGTCGTTTTTGGCGAGAGGCTTGGAAGCAGTGAGTATCTGTATCTTAAACGTAATTTCACTGTCATTGGTTGCGCTTTCTGCCACAATTGGGCGCTTTGGTGCTGTTTTTGCTGTTGCAGCAGGTTTGGTTTTTGCTTCGGCTAGTAATTCTTGCTGTTGAGGAGCTGTGTTTATGCTTTCAGTATCCTTTTGGGCAATTTTCGGAGCGTTGTCCTCTTCCTGCTCGGTTGGGAGATTCGTTTTGCTGACTCCCGTAAGGCGTAACTCATGTTCTCGCTTGTAATTCAGGAAAGCCCGGTAAATACCTTTGGCCATACTTCCGGCCCCTTCTTCGGAATTCAGATAGCGTTCTTCTTCCGGAGTAGAAATAAATCCTAATTCTATAAGAATGCTTGGCATCGCACTTGCTTTTAAGACGAGGAATCCAGCTTGATGCACTCCCCGGTCTGCCCGTTTACAGGTTTGGCGGAACTGTTTTTGCATCAGCGAGGCCAAGTGTACGCTCTGCTCCATATATTTGTCCTGCATGAACTCAAATATAATATATGATTCGGCAGAGTTCGGATTGAAACCGGCATATCTTGTTTTATAATCACTTTCGTAGAGGATAACGGAGTTCTCCCGCTTGGCAACTTCCAGGTTAGCGTCTGATTTGGCCAAACCCAGCGTCCAGGTTGAAGCCCCTTTGGCTGTACGGTTGTTTGCCAGTGCGTTGGTGTGAATGGAAATAAAGAGATCCGCCTTTGCGTTGTTTGCAATTTCTGCCCGTCGGTCCAAAGGAATAAAGATATCTTTGCTACGGGTGTAGATCACTTTGACGTCGTCGCAGTTTCTCTTGATTAGATTTCCCACTTTCAGGGCAACGTTCAAATTGATATTTTTCTCTTTCGAGATTTTGCCTATAGCACCAGGATCATGTCCACCATGTCCGGCGTCAATAACTACTACGAAATCCTTCCCCCATAAGTGGTTGGTACATGAGGGTAGAAAAAGTAGCCAGAGGCAAATAAATATGTATAATATGTACGGTCTATTCAGTTTCATATCTATAATACGGTGCAAATGTAGTAGAAATTTGTAGAAAACTCATGATTTGCCATTAAGTTTTGTGTTTTTTTCGGTTTAATGATAGCTTTTTTCCCTAAATCTCCGTTACTTTGTGCTTCGAAGTTAAAATGTACGACGATGCTTAAGTTTTTGAAGAATTGGACGTTACCTATTGCTATGCTGGTAGGTGCTGTGGGTTATCCACTGTTTATCAGTCTTTCTTTCCTGACTCCTTATCTTATTTTTACGATGTTGCTATTGACCTTCTGTAAGGTATCTCCTCGTGATTTGAAGCTAAAACCTCTTCATATGTGGTTGTTATTGATTCAGATTGGTGGAGCGTTGGCTGCTTATCTGTTGCTTTATCGCTTTGATAAAATTGTAGCAGAAGGAGTGATGGTTTGCATTATTTGTCCAACGGCTACGGCTGCTGCGGTGATTACTTCCAAGTTGGGAGGGAGTGCGGCCAGTCTGACTACTTATACATTGATAGCAAATATTGGAGCGGCTATTGCTGTGCCCATTCTTTTTCCTTTGGTGGAGGTCCATCCTGATGTCACTTTTTGTGAGGCGTTTCTTGTTATTTTAGGTAAGGTATTTCCGTTGTTGATTTGTCCTTTTTTGGTGGCCTGGTTGTTGAGTAAGTGTTTGCCAAAAGTGCATCAGAAGTTATTGGGCTATCATGAACTTGCTTTTTATTTGTGGGCTGTATCTTTAGCTATCGTAACAGCGCAGACATTGTATTCCTTGCTCAATGATCCGGCGGATGGTTTTACGGAAATCATGATTGCTGTCGGAGCACTGATTGCCTGTTGTTTGCAGTTCTTTTTGGGGAAGACAATCGGCTCGATTTATAATGACCGTATCAGTGGTGGGCAAGCACTTGGACAAAAGAATACAATTCTGGCTATTTGGATGGCGCATACCTATTTGAATCCATTGTCTTCTGTGGCTCCCGGTTCGTATGTGTTGTGGCAGAATATAATCAATTCGTGGCAGTTATGGAAAAAGAGAAAGAGATAAAATAGTGAATAATTAGGGATTATATGATTACTATAAGGATAGCTTTAAATACGGATATAGAGGAAATTCAGTCTCTATATCGAAACACAGTGTTAGTGATAAACAGGCGTGACTATTCACAGGCCGAGGTTGAAGATTGGGCATCGTGCGGAGATGATCCTTCTAAAATAGAGGGTATGATAAAAACTCACTATTTTATTGTTGCTGTTAATCGGCAATCTGAAATCGTCGGTTTTTCATCCATTACACCTCAGGGCTATTTGCATTCAATGTTTATTCATAAGGATTTTCAGGGCAAAGGTGTTGCTACACTATTGTTGAATGAGATAGAACGTTATGCCGTCGCAGCCGGGATTACGCGGATTACCTCTGAAGTGAGTATAACAGCCCGTCCATTTTTTGAAAAGCGAGGGTATATAGTAGAAGTAGAGCAAAAACGCAGGGCTAATCAGCTGTCTCTTACTAACTATTGGATGGCCAAAAGCCTTGTATGATGAAAATTTATAATGGTCGTGTCCCGGCATGTGGCGTGTTTTGTGGTGGGTGTCCTACCTATACACGGCAAAAAAATCCTTGTCTGGGAGCGCAATTGAATAGTGCACGCTGTGAAAAATGTAAAACATTCCCCAACACAAGACATCGGAGCTGAAAATGAAAACGATGGAAAGAATATTTGAAATAAAAGACCTGAAAGCACTGGAAGACTTTTTGCAATCTCAAACAGAAACCCGTTCTTTCTTTGTCAGACTTTTGACTACAATATCATAGGATTTGCTTACGAGTTCTTTGATCTTATCATCAGATACGTCTTGATTGAAATAAACGCTGATCCAATATTTCCTATTCATGTGCCAGCCTGGTTTTATACCGGCATATTCAGTTTGCAGTTCTCCAGATTCGTCAGGGTTACATTTGATGCAACAAAAATCGAAATCTCAATGTTAACGAAACAAAACCATTTGTCCGCAACATAAAAGCATAGAACGTCACGGCTATATTGGTCGGGTACATTGGGAAAAGGCATCTTCTCGTGAACTCCTTTAAAAGACAGACAATATTCTCTAAATTCTTCTATATTCATTTCACTTTTTTATGTTCGGTTATCTATGCAAAAATAGTTAGAATAAGGGAGTGGATAACCATCTTTCTATGAAAATATTCAGGTGAGATGTGTTTTCATGTCCTTTATTTGGTTAGTCGACTTCTTCGGATGGATAGTTGATCTTAAAAACTACTTGACGCTCCACCGCCACCGCTATGTCCACCACCAAAACTGCCGCTACTACTTCTACTACTGCTTCTGCCACTACTACTGTGACTATTACTAGAACTGTCACTATTGGGGGGTGTCTTGCGGGGGATCTTCTGTGTTGTCTGCTTTTTATCTCCGCACATCAGGCAAAGATAGTCGGCAACCTCCAATCCGGCATCGGAATATGTGGGCTCTTTAATTGTTTTCCACGGGCTGATACGCTTGGAAGCAATGGTATGGCATTGATTACACATCCTATATTCGCTTATGGTGATAGATTTATACCGTAAAAGCCAGCCGCAGGAAGTACATTGATAAATACGGTGGATAGCAGAACCTAGTTTGTGTTCCATTTGTTCGGAAGCAGATAATAAAGGGGTTGCAAGCTCATTGGGTAAAAGTTGTAAAGCTACAGCTTTGCAAGAGTCGCAGGTCTTACTCTGCAAAATAACACGTTGTTTTTGGTAGAACTTGTACCATAAGGATGCCGCAATAAGTGCAGGCCAGACCGGAAAAAACAATACAAGACATCCAAGTGGGCTGTAATGTGTCAGGACTTTGATTGCTGCTAATGCTGAACTGTCTTTGGGGCGAGCTTTGTTTACTTTCATGCGATAAGTGAGAACATTTACCAGTATCAAGAATATCCAAAGCATGAGCGGTTGATTTGCCAGAAAATTCCACAACGTATTGCTGGCACTTTTCCAGTAATTATCAGAAGTGCCTTGAGAAACGGGCTCATAGTCGCTTCCATAAAGCACCAATGTTACAGCCCGGACTCCCTCTGTTATTCCTCTGTCAAAGTCGTTTTTTCTAAACCACGGAACCATTTCATTCTGTTGAATGCGAAAGCATAAAGCGTCGGGAAGTACTCCTTCCAAACCGTATCCGGTTGCGAAAGTGACTTTACGTTGATCGAGTACTAAAAGAATCAGTAATCCGTTGTCGTCCGCTTTCTTTCCGATGCCCCAGTGTTCAAAAAGCTTGTGGGCAAACTCTGCCGGAATATCTTCACCGATAGAAGGGAGTGCAACAACTGTCACTTCAATACTCAATGAATCTTCTAACTGTGACAACATATTATTTATTCCCCACACATAACTTTCATCCAATATCTGATTCGGATTGCTGACCCAATTGGAAGAGCTTTCATTACGCGGATTGGGGACATCTGTTACTTTATAAATATCTACTGTTTGTTCGTGCTCTAAAGCCAATGCAAAAGCATGACTACCAAAGGTATAACAGAAAACAAGAAGTAATATCCGGACTATTCCCCTGAAACTTTTTTGTGTTTTATCTTTCATTATTGTGTTATTAACTGATTGTTCTTAGAGTAGAAAATAACTATTATAACTCTCATTCTTTTTGCTAATATAGTTATTATCTGATGAATAAGAATGATAGATGTTTCTGAAATTTTGTATCTATCATACTTTCTTCATGAAATATGGGTATCTATCATACTTATTCTTTTAATTATAAGTGGTTTATAAAAATGAATGAGAGTATGATACTAGTTTTTTACTCATAGAGAAGATGTTTTTTTCTAATCTCTTTGTAATCCTGTAACTCCTTTTGCCAACTATTCCGGATAGCCTCTTCCGATTCTCCTTTGAGGATAGCCTTGCGTACGCTGTCAGTTCCCATCAGCAAATCAAACCATTGGGCACGGGAGAAGAAGGCTGCGCTTTCACCGGATAAGCGATAAAAGTTCAAGAAGTAGCGGAGTGTAAATCCGTTCACATCGGTTACATTCCGGAGGTCTTCCCCATAGCAGGTGATACCTTTGTGCATCGGGTTTTTGTCAAAACCGGGTAAGGAGCGGGGAGTAAAAGTGAAACTTCCGTATTTCTTATTAGGTGCGCCTAATACTTGGAAAGGAAAAGTTGTTCCCCGTCCCACGCTGACGCGGGTAGCTTCAAAAGGACAGAGTGAAGCATACAATCGGATAGACTGATCGTTCGGGAGGTTGGGCGACGGTTTGATGGGGAGTGAATAAGGCTCTCCATGTTTCCACCCGGTCATTGGAATTACCTTTAATGAACAAGGATTTTTCTTGTTGGCAATCCATCCTTCCCCGTTTATCATCTGTGCCAGTTCGCCGATAGTACATCCGTGAAGTACAGGAATGGGAAGCATGCCGACAAAGCTCCGGTAAGCAGGTTTGAGTATCGGACCATCCACATAGTCGCACGGATTGGGGCGATCCAGTACAATCATTTCTTTCTTGTTCTCTGCACAAGCATCCATCACATAATACATCGTGCTTATATAGGTATAAAAGCGTGCCCCTACATCCTGAATGTCGAATAAGATCACGTCAACATCTTTTAGTTGGGTGGCAGACGGCTTTTTGTTATCACCATAAAGCGATACGATAGGAATACCGGTGCGGGAATCTTTTCCGTCTTTCACCGTTTCACCTGCATCCGCGTTACCGCGGAAACCATGTTCGGGGGCAAATGCTTTGACTACCCGGACGTCTCTCCTTAATAAGGTATCGAGAAGATGAACCCGCTTTGCTCCCACGACAGAAGTGTGGTTGACTACCATTCCGATGCGTTTTCCTTTCAGCAACGGCATATATTGATCCATTTGTTCTGCTCCCGTGACAATTTGACTGCTTACACGCATTGGTGACAACATAATGAACAGAAATATAAGAATGAAGGAAGCTCGAGTTTGCATATCGGTAATTTTTTTTGTAATATTGCACCTGTCTCTTATACACATCTCCGAGCCCACGAGACTAGCGCTCA
>ENA-OWYG01000589-OWYG01000589.1-human-gut-metagenome-genome-assembly--contig:-NODE-589-length-22425-cov-10.345105_pt1 | contig 22425 bp, 11 predicted proteins | sample MGYA00249747_ERZ652080 | MGnify/ENA primary metagenome ERZ652080 (study PRJEB26925, sample SAMN05827071) | human gut metagenome | biome: ENVO:2100002; feature: ENVO:00000062; material: ENVO:00002003...
TCAAGAACAGCCTGACCACCCTGCCCATGGGCGGCGGCAAGGGCGGCTCTGACTTTGACCCCCACGGCAAGAGCGACATGGAAGTGATGCGCTTCTGCCAGAGCTTTATGACCGAGCTGTACCGCCACATCGGCCAGTTCGTGGACTGCCCCGCCGGTGATATCGGTGTCGGCGGCCGCGAGGTCGGCTATCTGTTCGGCCAGTACAAGCGCCTGACCAACAGCTTCCAGGGCGGTATGCTCACCGGCAAGGGCCTGACCTTTGGTGGTTCTCTGGCCCGCACCGAGGCTACCGGCTACGGCCTGTGCTACTTCACCGCTGAGGCTCTGAAGTGCATGCGCAACGACAGCCTCGAGGGCAAGACCGTGGTCATCTCCGGCTCCGGCAATGTCGCTATCTACGCCTGTGAGAAGGCTACCCAGCTGGGTGCCAAGGTCGTCACCATGTCCGACTCCAACGGCTATGTCTACGACCCCAACGGCATCGACCTGGCCTACGTCAAGGATCTGAAGGAAGTCCGCCGTGGCCGTATCAAGGAATATGCTGAGACCCACAAGGATGCGACCTACGTTGCTGACTGCACCAAGGTCTGGACTGTCCCCTGCGACATCGCCCTGCCCTGCGCTACCCAGAACGAGATCAACAAGGAGTCCGCAGAGGCTCTGGTGAAGGGCGGCTGCACCGTGGTCTGCGAGGGCGCTAACATGCCCAGCACTCCCGAGGCCATCGAGGTCTACCTGTCCAACGGCATCCTGTACGGACCCGCAAAGGCTTCCAACGCAGGCGGCGTGGCTACCTCCGGTCTGGAGATGAGCCAGAACTCCGAGCGCCTGAGCTGGACCTTTGAAGAAGTCGATGCAAAGCTCAAGGGCATCATGGAGGGGATCTTCCATGCCAGCTATGACGCTTCTGTTGCCGCTGGTTCCGAGGGCAACCTGATGGTGGGCGCAAACTGCGCTGGCTTCCTGAAAGTTGCTACCGCCATGATGGCTCAGGGCATCACCTACTAATTCTCCTCGCATTTTTGAGAGCTGCACCCCGCCGGGTGCGGCTCTTTTTGTTTGTGCGGTTTCGTCCGTTTGGGGAGCTTTCTCTTCGGACACGAGGACGAGTTGCGGCTCCCAGCATCCGCTGCGCTTGCGCTTGCGTTTTGCTGGCCGCGGCCCCAACAACAATTCCCTGATTCCGCCACTGGCGGCGGTCATTGTTGTTGCAGGCCATTCCATCGCCCGCTCGATTGCCTGCGGCAACAGGGTCCCACCCCAGCGGACGGTCCTCAGAGAAACTCCCCGCACTGACATGCATAGCGGGATGCAGTTTTGTCCATACTCTTTTTATCACAAAAAGAGAGGTTTTACCAATGGACGAGAAGATGTTCTGTTTCCAGTGCGAGCAGGCGGCCAATGGCTGTGCCTGCGTGGGCAATGCGGGTGTGTGCGGCAAATCGGCGGAGACGGCGGACGCGCAGGATGCACTCACCGGGGCGCTCATCGGGTTTGCAGAGCTGCTGGTGGAGCTGGGCCAGCCCATCCAGCCGCCGCAGGCACTGCTGTTATTGGAGGGATTATTCACCACCATCACGAATGTGAACTTTGACCCCGAGACGGTCCGCCAGCTGACGGAAAAGGTCTGGGAGGCAAAGAACGCTGCCTTTGCCACAGCCTGTCCTGCTCCGGCCCCGGTGGGCGATTACGACATGAAACAGCTGTGGCAGGAGCCGGATGAGGACATCCGCAGCCTGAAATCCACGGTGCTGTTCGGCCTGCGGGGCATGGCGGCCTACACCTACCATGCCCGGGTTCTGGGGTACACGGACGGCGAGATCGACACGTTTTTCTGCACCGCCCTCTCCACGCTGGCCCACGAGCAGGACAAGGAAAAGCTGTTCCAGCTGGTACAGGAGACTGGCCTGATGGCCTACCGGGTGATGGAGCTTCTGGACAAGGCCAACACCACCACGTTCGGCGACCCGGAGCCTGTGGAAGTGCCCCTGACCATCCAAAAAGGGCCATTCATCGTCATCTCCGGCCATGACCTCTATGATATGAAATGCCTGCTGGAACAGACAGCGGGCAAGGGCATCAGCATCTACACCCACTCGGAAATGCTGCCCGCCCACGGCTACCCGGAGCTCAAGCAGAAATACCCCCACCTCAAGGGCAACTTTGGCACGGCGTGGCAGAACCAGCAGCGGGAGTTTGAGGACATCCCCGCGCCCATCCTCTTCACCACCAACTGCATCATGCCCCTGCGGCCCAGCTATGCGGACCGGGTGTTCACCACCTCGGTCGTCTCCTATCCCGGCATTGTGCACATCGGGGAAAGCAGGGATTTCTCTCCCGTCATCGCCAAAGCGCTGGAGCTGGGCGGCTATGAGAAAGACACCCTCGTCCCGGGCATGAACGGCGGAAACACCGTTGCCACCGGGTTTGCCCGGACCGCTGTGCTGCGCCACGCGGGCGAGATTGTGGAAGCCGTCAAGGCCGGGAAGATCCGGCACTTCTTCCTGGTGGGCGGCTGCGACGGCACCCGCCCCAGCCGCCGCTACTACACCGAGTTTGCCAAGCTCACCCCGCCGGACACCGTGCTGCTGACCCTGGCCTGCGGCAAGTTCCGGCTCAACGACCTGCCGCTGGGTACGGTGGCGGGTCTGCCCCGCATCCTCGACGTGGGCCAGTGCAACGACGCCTACAGTGCCATCCGGATCGCGCTGGGTCTGGCCGAAGCTTTTGACTGCTCGGTCAACGAGCTGCCCCTCTCCATCATCCTCTGCTGGTTCGAGCAGAAGGCGGTCTGTGTGCTGATGGCCCTGCTGGCGCTGGGCATCCGGGGCATCCGTCTCGGCCCCACCCTGCCCGCCTTCCTCTCCCCCGGGGTGGCCGCTGTTTTGCAGGAGAAGTATGACCTCCGGCCCATCACCACGCCGGAGGACGATCTTGCCGCCTGTCTGGGCCGGCACTGAGCCGGAAAAGGCATACTATTTCCTACTCTGCGTGTCTGTTTTTCACAAGAAGAACCGTCGCCGTGTACCCACATTTGGTGCAGCTGTCACTTGAATCTTTTTCAGCACCTTTGTATAATATTCTTGTTATCCGGAACAAGGGCGTTCCAGATGAGTCTTTGCCGACCCATCTGGTACGCCTTTTCTTTTTACCGGCATTAAGAGGGACTCTGCGGAATGTGCCGCAGCATTGCCAGGATATTCTCCGGAAAATCGAAAAAAGGATGGGAAAGTCTATGGAAAATTTCACGGAGCAAAAAGGGCCTCTGGGCCTCTATGACCCCCAGTTCGAGCACGACGCCTGCGGCATCGGTGCCGTCGTGGACATCAAGGGCCGCAAGAGCCACCAGACCGTCAGCGACGCGCTGTCCATCGTGGAGCGCCTTGAGCACCGCGCCGGCAAGGACGCCGAGGGCAAGACCGGCGACGGCGTGGGCATCATGCTGCAGATCAGCCACCGCTTCTTTGCCAAGGTAGCCGACGAGCTGAACATCATCCTTGGCAACGAGCGAGAATATGGCGTAGGTATGTTCTTCTTTTCTCAGAACGAACACCTGCGCGCCCAGGCCATGAAGCTTTTTGAGCTTGTCACCCGCAAAGAGGGCCTCGAGTTTCTGGCATGGCGCGAAGTGCCTGTAGACCCCGACGCCGTGGGCCAGAAAGCCCGCGACTGTATGCCCGCCATCTGGCAGTGCTTCATCAAAAAGCCCGCCAAGGTGAGCAAGGGCATCGACTTTGACCGCAAGCTCTACATCGTCCGCCGGGTCTTCGAGCAGGCCAGCAACGGCACCTATGTCCCCAGTCTGTCCAGCCGCACCATCGTGTACAAGGGCATGTTCCTCGTCCACGACCTGCGCCAGTTCTACCTCGATCTGCAGGACGAGGACTATGAATCCGCCATCGGCATGGTCCACAGCCGCTTCTCCACCAACACCAACCCCAGCTGGATGCGCGCCCACCCCAACCGCTTCATTCTCCACAACGGCGAGATCAACACCATCAAGGGCAACACCGACGCCATGCTGGCCCGTGAAGAGACCATCTCCTCCCCCATCATGAAGGAGGACATGAACAAGATCCTGCCCATCATCAACACCTCCGGCTCCGACTCCGCCATGCTGGACAACGCCCTCGAGTTCATGGTGATGAACGGCATGGACCTGCCGCTGGCTGTCATGATCACCATCCCGGAACCCTGGGAGAACAACAAGAACATCAGCCAGAAAAAGCGGGACTTCTACCAGTATTACGCCACCATGCTGGAACCCTGGGACGGCCCTGCCGCCATCCTCTTCTCCGATGGCGACGTGGTGGGCGCTGTGCTGGACCGCAACGGTCTGCGCCCCAGCCGCTACTACATCACCAAAGACGGCAGGATGATCCTCTCTTCCGAGGTGGGCGTGCTGCCCTGTGAGCCGGAGAACATTCTGGTCAAAGACCGTCTCCGCCCCGGCAAGATGCTGCTGGTGGACACCGTCAAGGGCGAAGTCGTGGACGACGAGAAGCTGAAGGAATACTACGCCAGCCGTGAGCCGTACGGCGAGTGGATAGACCGCAACCTCGTCCAGCTGAAGGACCTCAAGATTCCCAACATCAAGACCCCCAGCTACACCGGCGACGACCTGCTGCGCCTGCAGAAGGTGTTCGGCTACAAGTATGAGGACATCAGCACCCTCATCCTGCCCATGGCACGTCAGGGCGCAGAGCCTTCCGGCGCAATGGGTACCGATACCCCGCTTGCCGTCCTCAGCGGCCAGCACCCGCCGCTCTTCAATTATTTCAAGCAGCGTTTTGCACAGGTCACGAACCCGCCCATCGACGCCATCCGCGAGAAGATCGTCACCTCCACCAGCGTCTATGTGGGCGCACACGGCAACCTGCTGGAAGACAAGCCCGAAAACTGCAAGGTGCTCAAGGTCAACAATCCCATCCTCACGTCCACTGACCTTCTCCGCATCAAGTACATGAACGTCCCGGGCTTCAAAGTCTCCACTGTCTCCATCAACTACTACAAGAACACCAGCCTCGAAAAGGCCATCGACCGCGTTTTCCTGGAGGTAGACCGCGCTTATAAAGAGGGTGCGAACATCATCATCCTGTCCGACCGGGACATTGACGAGTACCATGTGGCCATTCCCAGCCTGCTGGCGGTTTCTGCCGTGTCCCAGTACCTCATCCGCACCAAGAAGAGCACCGCACTGGCCCTCATCCTCGAGAGCGCAGAGCCTCATGAAGTGCATCACTTTGCCGCTCTGCTGGGCTACGGTGCCTGTGCCGTCAACCCCTATCTGGCCCATGAGACCATCGGCCAGCTCATCGACGACGGCCTGCTGGACAAAGATTATTACGCCGCCGTAGACGACTACAACAAGGCTGTGCTGGGCGGCATCGTGAAGATCGCCTCCAAGATGGGCATCTCCACCATCCAGAGCTACCAGAGCAGCCAGATCTTCGAGGCCGTCGGCATCTCCAGGGACGTCATCGACAAGTATTTCACCGGCACGGTGAGCCGTGTGGGCGGCATCGGCCTCGAGGACATTCAGGCTGACGTGGAGGCCCTGCACAACGCAGCCTTCGACCCGCTGGGCCTTGACATCAACATGCAGCTGGAAGACGGCGGCGCCCACAAGTTCCGCAGCGGCAAGGAAGAGCACCTCTTCAACCCCCAGACCATCCACCTGTTCCAAAAAGCCTGCTTCACCGGTGACTACGACACCTTCAAGCAGTTCACCCACACCGTGGACAACATGGGCCAGAACGGCGTCCATCTGCGCAGTCTGCTGGACTTCAACTATGCTCCCGACGGCGGCATCCCGCTGGACGAGGTAGAGCCGGTGAGCTCCATCGTCAAGCGGTTCAAGGCCGCTGCCATGAGCTACGGCGCACTGAGCAGCGAGGCCCACGAGACCATCGCCATCGCGCTGAACCGCCTCGGCGGCCGGAGCAACACCGGCGAGGGCGGTGAGCCCGAAGAGCGCTACCACAGCGAGAGCAATTCCAAGATAAAGCAGGTGGCTTCCGCCCGCTTCGGCGTCACCAGCAAGTATCTTGTCTCGGCAGAGGAGATCCAAATCAAGCTGGCACAGGGCGCCAAGCCCGGCGAGGGCGGCAATCTGCCCGGCGCAAAAGTGTACCCGTGGATCGCCAAGACCCGTCACAGCACTACCGGTGTCGGCCTCATTTCTCCCCCGCCGCACCACGACATCTACTCCATCGAAGACCTTGCAGAGCTTATCTACGACCTCAAGAATGCCAACCGCCACGCCAACATCAACGTCAAGCTGGTCAGTGAGGCCGGCGTCGGCACCATCGCTGCCGGTGTCGCCAAGGGCGGCGCACAGGTCATCCTTGTTTCCGGCTACGACGGCGGCACGGGCGCAGCGCCCCGCAACTCCATCAAAGATGCCGGTCTGCCCTGGGAGCTTGGCATCGCCGAGACCCACCAGACCCTTATCCTCAACGGCCTGCGCACCCGTGTGCGCATCGAGAGCGATTCCAAGCTGCTCTCCGGCCGCGATGTGGCCATCAGCTGTATGCTGGGCGCTGAGGAGTTCGGCTTCGGCACCTCTCTGCTGATGACCATGGGCTGCGTCATGATGCGTGTCTGCAACCTCGACACCTGCCCCATGGGCATCTGCACCCAGAACCCCGAGCTGCGCAAGCACTTCCGCGGCAAGCCCGAGTATATCATCAACTACCTGACCTTCGTGGCGCAGGAGCTGCGCGAATACATGGCAAAGCTGGGCATCCGTACCATCGACGAGCTGGTGGGCCGCACCGACCTGCTCCATGTCAAGTCTGCCCCTGCCGACAGCCGGATGTCCAAGATGGACCTCGACTGCATCCTGCACAACCCCGCCATCGTCAACAGCAATGTCCACTTCCAGAAGGAAGACACCTACGACTTCCATCTGGAAGACACTCTGGACATGAAGGTGCTGATGAAGAAATTCAAGCTCAGCAGCAAGAACCCCCAGAGCGTCAAGCTGGATGTCTCCAACACCGACCGCGCCTTTGGTGCCATCTTCGGCAGCGAGATCACCCGCAAGTACGGCAGCGACCTGCCCGATGACGTCTACACCGTCCACTGCACCGGTGCAGGCGGCCAGAGCTTCGGCGCATTTATTCCCAAGGGCCTGACGCTGGAGCTGACCGGTGACTGCAACGACTACATGGGCAAGGGCCTCTCCGGCGGCAAGCTCGTCGTCCGCCCGCCCGAGGGCATCACCTTCAAGCCCGAGGAGAACATCATCATCGGCAACGTGGCACTCTACGGTGCCACCAGCGGCAAAGCCTTTGTTTCCGGTGTGGCCGGTGAGCGCTTCTGCGTCCGCAACTCGGGCGCTGTAGCCGTCGTCGAGGGCGTGGGCGACCACGGCTGCGAGTACATGACCGGCGGCACCGTCGTCGTTCTTGGCCAGACCGGCAAGAACTTTGCAGCCGGCATGACCGGCGGCATCGCCTATGTTCTGGATGAGAACTGGGACTTCTACCAGCGAGTGAACAAGGAGACCGTCAGCCTCGAGCCGGTGGAGCACAAGTACGACGTCGCCACCCTGAAAGAGCTCATCCGGGAGCACGTCGAGCTGACCGGCTCACCCCGCGGCAAGGAGATCCTGGACAATTTCAGCGAGTTCCTGCCCAAATTTAAGAAAGTCCTCCCCTACGATTACGACCATATGCTGCGGGTCATCGCCTCGATGGAAGAGCGCGGCCTCGACGGCGAGCAGGCGCAGATCGAAGCATTCTACGCCGTGCAGAAGAACAAGTAAGGAGGGGAACATCATGGCAAAACTCACTGGTTTTATGGATTACACGCGCAAGACCAGCACGGATGTTCCGCCGCTGGAGCGCATTGAAAACTTTAACGAATTTCACATCTGGCTCTCCCGGGAGGAGCAGCAGATCCAGGCAGCCCGCTGCATGGACTGCGGCGTCCCCTTCTGTCAGGCGGGCATGATGATCGGCGGCATGGCCTCCGGCTGTCCGCTGAACAACCTCATCCCCGAGTGGAACGATTTGGTCTATCAGGGCAAATGGGAGCTGGCACTCCGCCGCCTGCGCACCACCAACCGTTTCCCGGAGTTCACGAGCCGGGTCTGCCCTGCCCTGTGTGAGGCCGCCTGCACCTGCGGCGACGTCACCGGCAGCAGCGTCACTGTCCGGGAGAACGAACACGCCATCGTGGAGACGGGCTACGCCAAGGGCTGGCTCCACGCCGCCCCGCCTCCGGCCCGCACCGGCAAGAGCGTGGCCGTCATCGGCAGCGGCCCTTCGGGCCTGTCGGTGGCCGAATACCTCAACATCCGGGGCCATGCCGTCACCGTCTTCGAGCGTGCTGACCGTGTGGGCGGTCTGCTGATGTACGGCATCCCCAACATGAAGCTGGACAAATCCGTCATCGAGCGCCGCATCAAGATCATGCAGGCTGAGGGCGTCGAGTTCCGCACCAATATGGATGTGGGCGGGGCTGTAGATGCCGCTGAGATTTTGAACAGCTATGACGCCATCGTACTCTGCTGCGGCGCTAAGAAAGCCCGCGATTTGAACGTCCCCGGCCGCGACGCGAAGGGCGTTTACCTCGCGGTAGACTACCTCACCAGCGTGACCAGGAGTCTGCTGGACAGCAAGTTTGCCGACGGCAGGGCCATCAACGCGGCAGGCAGGAATGTCCTCGTCATCGGCGGCGGCGACACCGGCAACGACTGTCAGGGTACCGCCCTGCGGCAGGGCTGCACCGACCTCGTGGCACTGGAAATGATGCCCCAGCCCCCGAAAGAACGGGCCGCGAATAATCCCTGGCCCGAGTGGCCCAAGGTGCTGAAGGTGGACTACGGCCAGACTGAGTGCCTTGCCAAGTTCGGCAAAGACCCCCGCGTCTACCAGACCACCGTCAAAGAGTTTCTGAAGGACGACGCCGGCAACCTGACCGGCGCGGTCATCTCCTATCTCAAGCCCCAGCGTGACCCCGACACCGGCCGCACCAGCATGGTACCCACCGGCGAAGAGTTCACCTACGACTGCCAGCTGGCCTTTATCGCCGCCGGTTTCGTGGGCTGCGAGGACTATGTGGCCGAGGCGTTCGGCGTGGAGCGGAACGCTCGGGGCAATGTGGCCGACCATGGCTTCCGCACCAATGTAGACAAGGTCTTTGTCTGCGGCGATATGCGCCGGGGCCAGAGCCTCGTGGTCTGGGGCCTGCGGGAGGGCCACGACTGCGCCGCCGAGGTGGACCGCTATCTGATGGGTTACACCAATCTGTGACCCTCTCCCCTATTTATGACATTCTCTTTCCTATCCTAAACAGAAACGGGAGCTTTCCTTCACCGGGAGGCTCCCGTTTCTGCATTTCGGGGCTTTTATTTTCACAAATTTTTCACAGTTAGCATTTCCTACCCACTTGAAACAGATACCCCCAAGTGGTAAAATCAGAGTGTCGGGAGATTTACCCCCACAGGGTACATTTCCTCTTCACACCGATACACCCGGAAAGGAGTTATCTGCTATGACTGATGCTGAAAAAAAGCCCTGCTGCTGCGCCGCTGAGCCTGCCGAAAAGGACACTGCCCCCTCCTGCTGCCGCCACAAGGACCGTACCCCTGAGGAGTACCGCGCCCTTGCCAACCGGCTGAGCCGCATTGAGGGCCAGGTACGCGGCATCCGCGCGATGCTGGACAAGGACGTCTACTGCGCCGATATTCTGGTGCAGGTGGCTGCGGTGAACGCTGCACTGAACGGCTTTTCCAAAGAGCTGCTGGGCCAGCATATCCGCACCTGCGTGGCCGACGATTTGAAAGCCGGCGAGACGCAAAAGCTGGACGAACTGCTGCAGCTGCTGCCCCGGCTCATGAAATGACCCCGTTCCGGGCATCCTATAAGAGGGAAAGGAATCCGCAATGGAACAATACAATGTCACGGGCATGAGCTGCGCGGCCTGCTCTGCCCGGGTGGAAAAGGCCGTGAAGAAGGTGCCGGGCGTCACGAGCTGCTCGGTGAGCCTTCTGACAAACTCCATGGGCGTGGAAGGCACAGCCTCCCCTGCCGCCATCCTCTCGGCTGTGCAGGAGGCAGGCTACGGCGCAAGCCCGAAGAATGCCTCTGCCAGTAAGACTTCGGACGCCAGCGCCGACCTCGATGCACTGGCTGACCACGAGACACCGAAGCTCAAGCGTCGTCTCATCGCCTCGCTGGGCTTCCTGCTGGTACTGATGTACTTCTCCATGGGCCACATGATGTGGGGCTGGCCCCTGCCCCACTGGTTCGACGGCAACCACGTCGCCATGGGCCTCGTCCAGCTGCTGCTGGCGGGCATCGTCATGGTCATCAACCAGAAGTTCTTCATCAACGGATTCAAGGGCCTCATCCACGGCGCACCCAACATGGATACGCTGGTGGCCCTCGGCTCCATGGCAAGCTTCGTGTGGAGCACTTACGCCCTCTTCGCCATGACCCGCGCCCAGGTGGACGGAAACGACGAGCTCGTCATGCACTATATGATGGAGTTCTACTTCGAGTCTGCCGCCATGATCCTGACCCTCATCACGGTGGGCAAGATGCTGGAAGCCCGCTCCAAGGGCAAGACCACCGACGCCCTCAAGAGCCTGATGAAGCTGGCCCCCAAGACCGCTACGCTGGTGCGGGACGGCGCGGAAGTGACCGTGGCCATCGCCGACGTGCAGAAGGGCGACGTCTTTGTGGTTCGCCCCGGCGAGAATATCCCGGTGGACGGCGTAGTGCTGGAAGGCATCAGCGCAGTCAATGAGAGCGCCCTGACCGGCGAGAGCATCCCGGTGGACAAGGCCGTCGGCGACAAAGTCAGCGCTGCCACCACCAATCAGTCGGGCTTCCTCCGCTGTGAGGCTACCCGCGTGGGCGAGGATACCACGCTGGCTCAGATCATCAAGATGGTCAGCGATGCCGCCGCCACCAAAGCTCCTATCGCAAAAATCGCTGACACCGTGTCGGGCTTCTTCGTCCCGGCGGTCATCTCCATTGCCGTCGTGACCACCATCGTCTGGCTGCTGCTGGGCCATGAGCTGGGCTATGCGCTGGCACGCGGCATCTCCGTTCTGGTCATCAGCTGCCCCTGCGCACTGGGCCTTGCAACACCTGTGGCTATTATGGTCGGCAATGGTCTCGGCGCAAAAAACGGCATCCTCTTCAAGACTGCTGCCTCGCTGGAAGCTGCAGGCCGCACCCAAATCGTGGCGCTGGACAAGACCGGCACCATCACCGAGGGCGCACCCCGCGTCACCGACCTGCTGCCCGCTGAGGGTGTCTCCGAGACGGAGCTTCTGACGCTGGCCGCAGCGCTGGAAAGCCGCAGCGAGCACCCTCTGGCAAAGGCAGTTCTGGCCGACGCCGAGGCAAAGGCCATCACTCCCCCGGAAGTCACCGACTTCGCGGCCCTGCCGGGCAACGGTCTGGCAGCCAAGCTGGACGGCATGGATATCTATGCCGGCAATGCCGCCTTCATCCAGACCAAGCTCACCCTGCCCGCCGCACTGGCACAGCAGGCTGAAAAGCTGGCCGCCGAGGGCAAGACTCCCCTCTTCTTCGGCGGCGCAGGCCGTCTGCTGGGCGTTATCGCCGTGGCCGACACCATCAAGGAGGACAGCCCCGAAGCCATCCGTCAACTGCAGAACATGGGCATCCGGGTCGTGATGCTCACCGGCGACAACCAGCGCACCGCCGACGCCATCGGCAGGCAGGCGGGCGTGGACGAGGTCATCGCGGGCGTCCTGCCCGACGGCAAGGAGACCGTCATCCGCCAGCTACAGGCCAGCGGCAAGGTGGCCATGGTGGGTGACGGCATCAACGACGCTCCCGCCCTCACCCGTGCCGACACCGGCATTGCCATCGGCGCAGGCACCGACGTGGCCATTGACGCCGCCGACGTCGTGCTGATGAACTCGAAGCTCTCGGACGTGCCTGCGGCCATCCGCCTCAGCCGCGCCACCCTGCGGAACATCCACGAGAACCTGTTCTGGGCGTTCATCTACAATATCATCGGCATCCCGCTGGCGGCTGGTCTGTTCATCCCCTTCGGCCTGACGCTGAATCCCATGTTCGGTGCTGCTGCCATGAGCCTGTCCAGCTTCTGCGTCGTGAGCAACGCCCTGCGGCTGAACCTGTTCGATTTGCACAGCACCAGGCACGACCACAAAACCGCTTCTCCCGCTGCTGCCCCGGTGCAGTCTGCGGCTGAAAATAACAAAAAATCGGACGCCGAAGCGCCCGAAGTCAAAACGGAGGATAATACCATGAAGAAGACCCTGAAAGTGGAAGGCATGATGTGCGGCCACTGCGAAGCCCGCGTGAAGAAGGCTCTGGAAGCCCTGCCCGAGGTGGACGAGGCTGTCGTGAGCCACGAGGCCGGCACCGCCATCGTCACCCTGAACGCCGAGGTCGCCGACGACGTGCTCAAGAACGCCGTCGAGGCACAGGACTACAAGGTCACCGGCATCCAGTAAGCTGTAAAATGCAGAAAAGCCAGCGCACGAGAAATGTACGCTGGCTTTTGTTATAGGTCATAACCTCTCAGTCTCGCTATCGCTCAACAAGGCCGGGTTGCGGCTCCCAGCATCCGCTGCGCATTGCGCGCGTCTTACTGGCCGCTGCCCCAACAACGACTCCCTGTTTCCGCCACTGGCGGCGGTCGTCGTTGTTGCCCCTGAAAAGGAGAGCCAAATCGGATATATTTATTAAGGGAGGTACTAAAATGCATCCGCTCCCCGAATATCCCCGCCCGAGTATGCGCCGGGACAGCTACGTCAACCTGAACGGCCCGTGGGACTACGCCATCACCCAGAGCTCGGAGTTCCCGGCAAAGTGGGACGGCGCTATCCTCGTACCCTATTCGCCCGAGGCAAAAGCCTCCGGCGTGGGCCGGACGCTGCAGCCCGGCCAGTGGCTCCACTACCACCGCACTTTCACGCCCCCGGCGGGCGAGGGCGGGCGCGTCCTGCTCCACTTCGGAGCGGTGGACTACGCCTGCGCGGTGGAGGTGAATGGCCGTCTGGCCGGGGGACACCGGGGCGGCTACTGGCCCTTTACGCTGGACATTACCGACCTGCTCCGCCCGCAGGGCCGCAACACCCTCTGGGTGGCGGTGCAGGACCCCACCGGCACCGGCACCCAGGCGAGAGGCAAGCAGACCCTCCGGCCCGGCGGGATGTTCTACCCGGCCCAGAGCGGCATCTGGCAGACGGTGTGGCTGGAGCGGGTGCCGGAAAATTACATTGATACGCTGACCGTCACCCCGGACTACGACGCCCGGACCGTGACCGTGAAAGTCCATGCCTCGAAGCCCGGCGGTGCGGCGAACCTCTGGGCCGTGGTGCGGGCCGGCGGCGTGACCATCGCCGAGGACTGGGGCAGCGACGAGGCCGACCGGGACGGCGAAGTGACCCTGAACATCGCCGAAGAGCATTTCTTCCCGTGGAGCCCCGACAGCCCCTTCCTCTATGATTTGACCGTCGGCACGACCCAGGGCGAAGAAGAGGGCTTCGACACCGTCCACAGCTATTTCGCCCTCCGCAAGTGGGAGTGCAAAGAGGATGCAAAGGGCATCCGGCGGTTTTTCCTGAACGGCAGGCCCATCCTGCTCAACGGCCTGCTGGACCAAGGCTATTGGCCCGACGGCCTCTACACCCCGCCCTCCGACGCGGCCGTGGAGCACGAACTGCACACCGTGCGGGAGCTGGGCTTCAACCTGCTGCGCAAGCACGCCAAAATCGAGCCGGAGCGCTGGTACTACCACTGCGATAAACTGGGCATCATCGTCTGGCAGGATATGGTCAACGGCGGCGGGGCCTACCCGATGTGGTACGTCACCTACCTGACCAACGCCTTACAGCCCTTGATGCGCCATGCCCCGGACGGGAAGCTGCTGTGGGGCTTTCTGGGCCGGGGCAGCGCCCACAGCCGGGAGGAGTACGCCCGGGAGCTGGCCGACACGGTAGCCGCGCTGGGTCGGCACCCCTGCATCGGGTGCTGGGTGCCGTTCAACGAGGGGTGGGGGCAGTTCGACGCGCGGAAAGCCACCGAGACCCTCCGCGCCCTCGACCCGTCCCGTCTGGTGGACGAGGCCAGCGGCTGGTTCGACCGGGGCGGGGGAGATGTGCATTCCATCCACAACTACTTCTATCCGCTCCGCATCCGCCCGAACGTGCGCACGGTGGCCCTCAGCGAGTACGGCGGCATTGCATGGCCTCTGCCCGGCCATGAGCCGCCCCGGAAGACCTACGGCTACGGCACGGCCAGAAGCCGGGCAGAGCTGACGGAGCGCTACTGCGATCTGCAGCGCAAGACGGTGCTCCCGCAGCTGAAAAAGGGCCTGTCGGCGCTGGTGTACACCCAGCTGACCGACGTGGAGGACGAGGTGAACGGCCTGTTCACCTACGACCGCACGGCCATCAAACCCGATGCCGCCGCCGTCCGCGCCGTCAACGAGGCGCTGGAAGCGGAGTTTGAAAAGGCAGTAAAAGCATGAACGAGATCTCGGCCATTTTCCCCTGTGCAGGTAGAGCTTTTGCCCTTGTTATAAAGGTAAAGCAAAGGGCAGCTTTTGGGGATCTTTGGCACAAATTTTGGCACGGATGCATATTTAACGGGCAGTTTGCTATTTTTCACGGCTTCTGATTGGACAAAATGCCGAAAACAATACCGTATCTTGACAATCTTGTGAAAATGCACTATACTGAACCCATCGAGACAGACCACGAAGTTCTTGTAGTGGTTTGCCGAAATAAAAAATATTTTTTATTGGAGGAATATCACTATGAAAATGTTCAAGAAGATCATGGCTGTTGCTCTGACTGCTGTCATGGCTGTCTCCATGCTGACTGGCTGCGCTATTGGCGATGCTTTCCACGAGAAGCAGTTGCTGAACGCTCTGAATGACGCTGGTACCACCACCAAGGTCAATGGCGCCTTCCATAAGTATGTCAAGGACAACAAGGTCACTGTTAACGGTGTCGATTATACGCTGTCTGAGAAGGCTACTGCAGTTGCTAAGAAGGTGGCTACTAAAGAGACCACTAAGAACGATTTTACTAATGCCGGTTACGTTATTAACCTCACTGATAGCGAGGTTGCCGAAGGCAAGTATGTTATTGCTGCAGTTGTCGTTCCTACCAGCGGTGATTACAAGTGGAACAAGCTGGCTGGTGATGTGAATGCGATTCTGGGCAACGGCTATTCTGCAACTGCCGCTGGCAAGGACGTCAAGGAAGTCAGCGTCGCTATGGAGACCAGAACCACCAAGAAGGCTGCTACTGACGGCAAGGAGTATGACGTTATTGTCATCGTCGCTGCTAAGGTCTAATTGCTTGACTCTTAAAAAGTAATTACAGGCACACGGCCTGTAATGATAAACATTATATGTTCGCGCATGTAGTGATTTATCTCACATAGTCTAGGGGGCGAGGTTCCGCAAGGGATCTCGCCCTTGGGCTTTTTATTAGGCTATTGACATTGGAGAACGATTCCTCTATAATTAGGGTGCAGACCAGTTAAAGATGCATGAACTGGAAAATCATGGAAACTCAAAAGCGCAAAAACTGCCCGTTTTGAGATGCCGCAGAAGGCGAAAATGACGCCGGAATATAAGAAAAATGATGCATCTGCATTGTTTTTAAGGGAATGGATAAAAACGTCGGATTGCATCAGAATGCGTTAGAAAGCGTCGAACCGCCCGCTTCGGCCTTTTCAGGCTGGGGCGGGCGGTCCGTTTTTATCTTTTGTATTCTGGAAGTTCTGGCGCTTGACAATCCGCGCACGGCTGTCTATAATAAAGATAAGGAAAGGCGCTGGCTGCACAGTGGTCAGCTCCCGTTCTGGATGTCAGATTTTATAAGAAAAAATGACCGCTCAGGTTGGGAAGTCTGGGGCGGTCATTTTTCTTGTCATTTTTTAGAATAGTGCTTTGCCCGAGGTTTGTCCCGAAAGACATCCCTCGAGATCATCCATGTCACATTGATAACACCGATGATGACTGTAGCCAGAAGGTTCAGTGCGGAAAAAACAATATTCAAAATATCCATAGTGGATTTCCTCCTTTAGGTATCTCATGTAGAAACATTCGAACCGTCCGGAGGACGACAGAAATTGAACTTCCTCCGGACTTGACATCAGGAGGGAGCATGACCGCTGCACTTGCAGGACAGCGCCTTTCTGCTAAGAGGATACCATAAAAACTGACAAAAAGCAACGCCGCACGATGCATATCCGCGCGGCGCTGGAAGCGGAATTTGAAAAGCAGTATGATAACAGAAAAGCTCCGGGAACCAATAGTTTCCCGGAGCTTTTGTATTATTTTTAAGGAAAATTACTGCTTGTTCTTGATTTTGGAAGCCGGCATCTTCTTCATGGCGGCAGAATCCAGAGCGTGGGACAGCTGGGCGCCATAGGACTGAATGCTGTCCTGCAGCTCGCCGCTCTTCATGTCGGAGAGGGCCTGTGCGCGGAGGCTGTCCAGCGTGTCAGCGTCCAGCGGGTCGAGACGGACGAGCATCATCAGCGCATAGCTGGAATACTGCACGGCAGCGGCCTCGCCGGGCTTGAGGGCGCGGACAGCGTCGGCGGTGCCTTCCTCGGAGAAGGTGGCATCGATGTTGTCAGAACCCAGCAGAGCAGTGGAGAGAGAAGAAGCGTCGGAAGAGGGCTCGCTATCCAGCACCGCGTAGATGTCGGGCAGGGCAGCGGCGACGGCGGCGCTGAAAGCGGAGGTCTGGGCGCTGGCTCCATCGGGGGTGGCAGCGTTGCAGCTCTCGGCGGCGGTCTGGGCCAGCTCAAGCATCTGGGCGCTCTGGTCGTCATCAGCAAAAGCGAAGGTGCTGGTGTTGTAGAGCGGCACGACCACATAGCGGATGTAGACCATCTCGTCCTCGAGGTGGCTGGTCAGCTCTGCGTCGGAGACGGGGGTCTCGCCGTCGGTGCCGTAGTACATCTCGAGCAGGTCGTTGCTCTTGATGAGGATGCGCTCGAACCGCTTGAGGGTGTCGAGGCCGATGCCGTTGGCCTTATAGAGGTCGCCGTTCTGCTCCATCAGCTGGGAGGCGTAGCTGTCGGCCTGCGTCTCCTCGTCGGGGGTCAGCACGCCGCCCAGCTCATTGAAACGGGTCTCGATGGCGGCGTAGGACTCGAGGTTCTCGAGGGTCTTCTGGGCCACATAGTCGCTGACCACGGCGGTCTCGCCGGTGGCGTCATCGACGGTGATGGTGGCCTTGAGGAAGCTGGACACCTTGGTGGCGTCCTGGTCGTCGGAAGCGAGGTCGGCGGCGGTCTGGTAGGCATCGAACTGGGCTAGCAGATAGAGGCCGGAAGAGATGTCCACCTCACCGATGGTGCCTACGGAATCCGGGGTGGAGAGGCTGCAGCCCACGAGGCCGACGGCCAGAGCGAGGGCGCAGACGAGCGCGATGAGTTTCTTTTTCATAAGTGTACTCCTAGTGAATTTATTTTTTGCCGGTGTTTTCCTCCGGCGGGGCGGCAAGAATGTCTGCCATCGCCTTGAGGATGCTTTGCAGCAGTTCCAGCGGCTTTTCGTCGGGTTGGAGAGTCACCGAGAGGTAGGGCTTGGTGCCGGCTCCTGCCGTCACCCGGCCATTGAAAGCGATGAGCAGGCCGCGAATCATGGCCACATCCAGCGTCTCCACCTGTAACAGCAGGGTGTCCTTTTTCTGGGTGACTTCGTAGACGCCCACAGCGGCAGCCTGTACGCGCACCAGCGAGACGTTCACGAGGTCGCTGACAGAGGGCGGCGGGTCGCCGTAGCGGTCGATGAGTTCGTCCAGCACGTCGGCGGCGTCTTCGGGGGTCTGGATGGCGGCGATGCGCTTGTAGGCCTCGATGCGGCCCGGGCCGTCGGCAATATACTTTTCCGGGATGAAGGCGTCCACCCGCAGGTCCACGAGGCATTCGCTCTTGTCGCGCTGGATGGGCTCGCCCTTGGCCCGGGCGATGGCCTGACCCAGCATCTTGACATAGAGGTCATAGCCCACGGCCTCCATGTGGCCGTGCTGGCTGTGGCCCAGCAGACTGCCTGCGCCGCGAATTTGTAAGTCGCGCATGGCGATGCGGAAGCCGGAGCCGAAGGCCGTGAACTCCCGGATGGCGGAAAGCCGCTTCTGGGCGATGTCGGTGAGGGTCTTGTCCCGCCGGAAGGTGAAGTAGGCGTAGGCTTTCCGGCCCGAGCGGCCTACGCGGCCCCGGATCTGGTACAGCTGGGCCAGACCCATCCGGTCAGCGTCCTCGATGATGAGGGTGTTGCAGTTGCGCACGTCAATGCCCGTCTCGATGAGGGTGGTGCAGACGAGGATGTCGATCTCGCCGTTCAGCAGATGCTGCCAGACAGGGTTCAGCTCTTCCTCGGTCATCTTGCCGTGGGCGATGCCCACCCGCGCCCCGGGTACCATCTGGCTGACATGGGCGGCGCAGGACTCGATATTGTCCACCCGGTTGTGCAGGTAGTAGACCTGACCGCCCCGGGCCAGCTCCTTCTTCATGGCTTCGGCGAGGATGACGTCATTGTATTCCAACACGAACGTCTCCACCGGCTGGCGCTCGATGGGCGGCTGCTCGATGGTGGAGAGGTCGCGGATGCCGCTCATGGCCATGTTCAAGGTGCGGGGGATGGGGGTGGCCGAGAGGGTCAGCATGTCCACGCCGATAAAGTTCTCTTTCAGCTTCTCCTTGTGCTTGACGCCGAAACGCTGCTCCTCATCGATGATGACAAGGCCCAGGTCGTGGAACCGGACGTCCTTGGAGAGAAGGCGGTGGGTGCCGATGACGATGTCCACGCTGCCGGCCTGCAGGCCCCGCAGGGTCTCTTTCTGCTGTTTGGCGGTGCGGAAGCGGGAGAGCAGCCCGACTTTCACCGGGAACGCCTCCATGCGGGAGATGATGCTGTTGTAGTGCTGCCACGCCAGCAGGGTGGTGGGGGCCAGAATGGCGCACTGCTTGCCGCCCATGACGCACTTGAAGGCCGCGCGGAAGGCGACCTCTGTTTTGCCGACGCCCACGTCGCCGCAGAGCAGGCGGTCCATAGGCCAGCCCTTTTCCATGTCCTTCTTGATCTCGGCGGTGGCGGTGAGCTGGTCGTCCGTCTCGTCGTACTCGAAGCGGGACTCGAAATCGCTCTGCCAATCACCGTCGGCGGGGAAGGCATAGCCCGTGGCCTGACGGCGGCGGGCGTAGAGCTCAATAAGCTCCTGCGCCATCTCTTCGGTGGCCTTTTTGACCTTGGCGCGGGTGCGCTGCCACTCGGTGCCGCCCAGCTTTGCAAGCTTCACCTTTTCCTCGTCGCCGGGGGCGGTGTAGCGGCTCAGCAGATCGAGCTGAGTGACCGGCACATACAGCACGTCGGAGCCGGAGTACTGGATCTTCAGGTAATCTTTTATCGCGCCCTGCACCTCGAGACGCTGGATGCCCGCATACATACCGATGCCGTGGCTCTGGTGAACCACATAGTCGCCGGGCTTGATGTCCGAGAGGCTGGACAGGGCGTTTTTGTTCTTCTTGCGCTTTTTGTTCTCGGCGGCCTCGTCGTCCAGACCGTGACGCCGGGACGAGATGACCGCCACGCGGGCGAACGGGAAGGTGCAGCCCGCCGTGAGGTGGCCGGGCAGTACCTGAACCAGACCTTTCGCGGGCCGGACGTCCCGGCTCATGCTGACGGCATAGCCCTTGTCAGCCAAATCGCGGGTAAGGGCCGCTGCACCCTTGGGCGTGCCGGCGAAAAGGGCCACGGCGTACCCCTGCTGGACCAGCGGGTCGAGGTCTTCCCGCAGGGAAGCGAGGTCGCCGCCCCAGTTGGGGGCCGCGAACGCCTCGGCGTTGATGAGGTCTTTCAGTTTGAACTCGTTCATGCCGCGCAGGAAGTTCTCGCAGAGCAGGGTGCTCTGGTCCTGCGCCGCAATGGCGAGGTCGTCCATCGTCTGGTAGAGCACATCGAGGCCGGGGCAGATGACGCCCTCCTCGAGCAGGCCGGTCAGCTCTTCGCTGCGGCGGAACTCGGTGGCCTTCTGGGCGTCCCGGATGCCGCCCACCTCGTCGAGGATGAAGATGGGGCTGCTCAGGTGGTCGAGCAATGTGGCGGGCGTTTCGTACCGCAGACCGTAGTATTTGTCCATAGCCTCGGGCATGACGCCGCTGTCCAGCTGGGCGAGGTCGGACTCCATGGCCTTTTCGAGGGCGGTGCGGCGCTTGCCGCGGGCTTTCTTCTGGGCGGCGCGGAGGGCCTCCGCCGTGTCGGCGGTGCTGCCGAACAGCACCTCACGGGCGGGGGAAAGATAGATTTTTTCCAGCGCACCGTCCCGCCGCTGGGTGAGCAGGTCGAAGGAGGCGAGAGAGTCTATCTCGTCGTCCCAGTACTCCACACGGGCGGGCTGGCGCATATCGGGGGCGTAGATGTCCACGATGTCGCCCCGGACGCTGAACTGTCCCGGGCCGTCCACCTGACTTCGCCGCACGTATCCGGCGGCGAAGAGCCGCTCCACCAGCGCTTCGCGGTTGTAGACCATGCCGGGCTTGAGGGTGAGGGTGTTCTTCTGGAACTCGTCCTGCGGCACAGTGTATTGGAGCAGGGCTTCGGCGGGGACGCAGACGGCGTTCAGCCGTCCGCCCGCCAGTGCGCCCAGCACCGACAGACGCCGGTACTCGTACTCGCGGCCCGCGCCCTCGACGGGGCGGAGCATGAAGTCCCGGGGCGGGAACACCGCCGCCGAGAGTCCCAGCGTCTTGAGGTCGTCGGCAAAATGGGTGGCTTCGGCCTCGCCGGGCGTGACGACGCAGAGGATGCGGCCTGTGTCCTTCTGGAGCGCGGCGTAGAGCAATGCCCGGCCTGCCGGAGGCAGGCCGAACAGCGCCGCCGGGCCGGGGGAGGCGAGGTTGGCCGCTATCTTCTGATATTCAGGGGTGTTTTTCAGGAGTGCTTCGTACATGGTGGACCTCCTTTCAGCCCTCTCAGTCATCGCTGCGCGATGCCAGCTCTCCCATGGGGAGAGCCACTGGCGTGTCGGTCAGGCTTTTGCGAGACAAGAGAGGGTTCTTTTATCGGGAACGGTAGTGCCCGGCTTCCGAGGACAGCAACAGCTTGACAAGGTGCATTGTCCACAAGACATCTGCCCCCGCAAGCAAGGCCCGGCATTCTGTGGATGTGCAGGCTTTCAGCAGGCGGTACAAAGCGGTCCGGCCTGCCAAGGGCTCCCCCTCTGAGGAAAGACTTCCCCCGGCCGGGGGAAGATGTCGCGTAAGCGACAAAAAGGGGAATCTGGCGCGTCAGCGCCTGAGAGGGATTACCCGTTATACTTGCTCTGCGCCAGACCCAGCTTGCCGTCCATGATGAGCTTTGCGGCGGCTGCGATGTCGGGGCAGCGGTCGGCGAGGGCCTTGGCGTCGTCGGGCGGGAACTTGCCCAGCACCCAGTCGGCCAAATCGTAGTCCGGGCGGGGTTTTGCGCCCACGCCGATGCGGATGCGGGGGAAGTTCTCGCCGCCGAGGCGGGCGATGATGCTCTTGAGGCCGTTGTGGCCGCCCGCAGAGCCGGAGGGCCGGATGCGCAGTTTGCCGGGGTTCTGGGTGATGTCGTCGCACAGGACGATGACGTGGTCAGCAGGGATCTTGAAGAAGCCCGCCAGTGGGCCGATGGAGTCGCCCGAGAGGTTCATATAAGTCAGGGGCTTCAGGAGCACGACCTTGTGGCCGTCCACCTCGCCCTGCCCCCACAGGCCCTGAAACTTGGTCTTGGAGACGGAGATGCCCCACTTGCCGGCCAGATAGTCCAGCGCGGCAAAGCCTGCGTTGTGACGGGTGCCGTCGTATTTCGGCTCCGGATTGCCGAGGCCGGCAATGAGCCAGATGTCATTGGTGTTCATATGATATATTCTGCCTTTTTTACGTTGGATCTGTTTTCGAACAATATATTATTATAACATACGCGCGCGCAAAAAGATACACAAAAAACATAAAATGCCCCGGCGCACGGATGCGGAACGTGCGCCGGGGCAGATGGAAAGCGCTGGATGCGGAACCGGCGCTCTGGGCAGAGTCGGAGGGGGAGTAAAAACGGAAAACTTAACCCTGCTCTTTTTCGAGTTTCTGCTTCTTTATAATGTACGCCTCCATTTTCGGTTCAGCCCAGCCGTCAAGGTTGGTCTGACGCTCCCGGGCGATGCCAAGAGCCTGCGGGGGAACGTCTTTGGTGATGGTGCTGCCGGCGGCGGTGTAGGCCCCGTCGCCGATGGTGACGGGGGCGACAAGGTTGGTGTTGCAGCCGATGAAGCAGTAGTCGCCGATCTGAGTGCGGAACTTGTCCTTGCCGTCGTAGTTGCAGGTGACGGTGCCGCAGCCGAAATTACAGTACTTGCCTACATCTGTCTCTTATACACATCTCCGAGCCCACGAGACTAGCGCTCATCTCG
>ENA-OWYG01000605-OWYG01000605.1-human-gut-metagenome-genome-assembly--contig:-NODE-605-length-22060-cov-10.930061_pt1 | contig 22060 bp, 16 predicted proteins | sample MGYA00249747_ERZ652080 | MGnify/ENA primary metagenome ERZ652080 (study PRJEB26925, sample SAMN05827071) | human gut metagenome | biome: ENVO:2100002; feature: ENVO:00000062; material: ENVO:00002003...
AACCTTTCTGCATTTTGGAAAGCTTACGTTGTTCTCTCGCTAATTTTTTCTCTGCATTCCTGTAATACCCCGGATAAGCAGGCTCCTTACCGTTGCTGTCACGATATAATTCATGCATGGAAAAATCTAAACCTAAAAACTTTTGCAGCTCCTTTTCCTGTACTTGATCTTCATACTCAAAAAGAATACTTGCATAGTATTTTCCACTTGGTGTCTGACTTACTGTTACAGATTTCAGTCTGTATTCATCCGGAATAATCCTGTGCTGTTTTAACCGAACTTGCCCAATCTTAGGTAATCTCAAATATCCATTAGACAGAGTTATGTTCCCATTGATGCAGACCGTGGAATAGCTGTTTTTATTCCGCTTTTTTGATTTGAACCTTGGGAAACCTGTTTTCGGCTGTTTGAAAAAGTTCTGAAATGCCGTATCAAGATGCCTGAGTGATTGTTGTAATGCGATACTGTCTATTTCCTTTAAAAATCTGTATTCTTCCGTTTTCTTCATTGCAGCTATTTCTTTTGCGCAAATGGTATATGTTACGTTTGTCTTGTTCTCCTCATACTGCCGGATCTTTCTATCAAGCCAATGATTGTATACCATTCTCACACAGCCAAAAGTCTTAGCAAACAAAATCTTCTGTTCATCATTGGGATAGATTCTGAATTTATATGCTCTGTTTGCCACCATGCCACTTCCTTTTCCTCGAAAACCCACCTGCGATACTTGAACACAAGGGCAAGATGATAGTATAGTAAGTATACTAAATGTGCGTTATTATCTCAAATTATTTATTCATCTGCTCTAAAATCTCTTTAACATTTTTCTCAATATTCCCTTCAAATACAGCAGAACCACATACAAATATATTAGCCCCACATTCTGCAATCTCTGCTATATTCAAGGCCTTCACTCCACCGTCAACCTGAATATCCACATCAAGATTCTTCTCTGTGATCATCTTACGAAGCTCCCGAACCTTCTCGCCACAGTAAGGAATGTACTTCTGTCCTCCAAAACCTGGATTTACAGTCATAACTAATACCATATCCAATTCTGGTAAAACATACTCAATCGCAGAAAGTGGTGTCGCAGGATTAATCGCAACGGCTGCCTTCTTACCGCAATCCTTAATCTGATGTACTACTCGGTCAAGATGTGTGCAGGCTTCTGCATGTACTGTAATAATATCTGCTCCTGCCTTTGCAAAATCTTCGATATATCTACCTGGGTCTTCTATCATTAAATGTGCATCAAAAATCACATCTGTGAGTGGACGAAGTGCCTTAATTACAGGATTTCCAAAAGAAATCTGTGGAACGAACATTCCATCCATGACATCAATATGCACATACTCTGCTCCGGCATCAATCGCAGTCAAAACATCTCTGCCCAGATTTGCAAAATCAGCAGACAAAATAGACGGTGCTAGTATCTTCTTCATCGGTACCTCCTTAATTTCTAAAAATATCATCTGTATATTTCTAACTCCAATATTACTATACTCCGATATTTTGTTTTTTATATGATGAGATAAAGTCTCACAGTATATCTTAACATAAACGTGGGATACTGCAAGCCGAAAATCAGAAAACCCTTGAAAAAAGCGAAAAAAAGCTTTGCAATTTGCAATTTTTCTTTCTGCTATGCTACACTATAGCAGAAAATAACCAGTGTACTGTTTTATTGATTTCCAGCCAAATGACAATGATGCAGTATACTATTTCACCGTTAAAATCGCATTTGCGATTAGTCTAACCATGAAAGGAGTTTATCATGCGTTTTTTTGACCCTACAAATACTTATGCAGAAAAAAACTGTGTAAAGAATCACAAAAAAGAACTTCTTGCTTTAGGATCACGAGCATTCGTTATCACTGGACATCGTTCTTCCAAAAAAAATGGTTCGCTTGACGATGTTATCGCTGTTTTAGAGGAAGCTTCCGTTCCTTATCAGATTTTCAATGAAATCGAAGAAAATCCATCTGTTGAGACAGTCGTAAGAGCCGCTGAAATCGGTAAGGAATTCAAAGCGGACTTCGTTATCGGCATCGGCGGAGGTTCTCCATTAGATGCATCGAAAGCAATCGCTTTATTAATTGCCAACCCAGAAGAAACCGGAGACTGCTTCTATGTAGCAAAAGACTTAAAAACACTTCCAATCGCTGCCGTTCCAACAACCTGCGGTACTGGTTCAGAAGTTACTCCTGTCTCCGTTCTGACCCGTCACGACACACAGACAAAGAAAAGTATCTCCTACAAGATTTTCCCAGACATCGCCCTCATTGACGGTAAATATTTACTGTCCGCAAGTAAAAATCTTTTAATCAACACTTGCGTTGATGCCCTTGCACACGCAGCCGAAAGCCGCGTAAGCATCCAGACAAACATCTATAACCAGATGTTCGCAAACTACGCATTGAAACTGTGGAGAGACATCGTTCCATTCCTTCGTTCCGATGAAGAATTAAGCGAAGAACTCGCAGAAAAACTCATGCTGACTTCTACAATCGCAGGAATGGCAATCGCCCAGACCGGAACTTCCATTCCACATGCATTAAGCTATGATGTAACTTACCATAATGGAGTAGCACACGGAAAAGCCTGCGGAATCTTCCTTGCTGCTTACCTCCGCGTTTACGCAGAACAGAAACCAGAAGATGTCGAAGAAATCCTTACCCTCTTAGGTTTCAAAACCCTCGATGACTTCGCCTCTTACTTAACTGAAATCCTTGGCACAGTCAGCTTAACACAAAAAGAAGTCACATTCTACATCGACAGGATGATGGAGAATACTTCGAAATTGGCTACATGTCCTTTTGAATTAACAAGGGAGGATATCGAGAAGATTTATCGAGAATCTATCGTGGTTGAATAAACAGAAGCCATAAGACTGAATCCCCCTTCGCCTCCACAAATCTCTCAATTTTTTTACCCGACGGCCCACATAAAGCCAGTTTAAAGCTTGCCAACAAGCAGAAGAACCCCGTATATCCAAGATTTAACGCAACAGAATAAAATTCCTTCTTGGATATACGGGGTTCTTCGTCTGTCTACCAAGTTCTACTCGGCTTTATATTATCGTCCTAAAATCTGAGCGATTTCAAACTCATACTGGTCTACGTCTTTAGCCATTCCGAGTGCGTCTTCGATATCGTAGTCAATATACTGACCATTACGGTATCCTACTACTCTGTTTGTAGCGCCGCTGCAAAGCAGGTCTACTGCTAAAGCTCCCATGTAAGAAGCATATACTCTGTCTTTTGCTGTTGGGTTTCCACCTCTCTGCATATGACCTAAGATACTTGCTCTTGTTTCTACACCAGTTGCCTGTTCGATTCTCTTAGCCATTCCATAAGAATGTCCAACACCTTCTGCGTTGATGATAAGGTGATGTTTCTTACCAAGTGCTTTTTTCTCAAGAATGCTTTCAATTAATTCATTTTCAAGTTTTGGTCTGTTACCATCGAAACGCTCTGGAATTAAGATATCCTCAGCTCCTGAAGCAATACCACACCATAATGCGATATAACCAGCATTTCTTCCCATTACCTCGATGATAGAACATCTTTCATGAGATGTGGATGAGTCACGAATCTTATCAATTGCCTGCATAGCTGTATTTACTGCAGTATCAAAACCGATTGTATATTCTGTACATGCAATATCTAAGTCAATTGTTCCAGGAAGAGCTACTGTGTTAATTCCCTGTGCAGATAACTTCTGTGCTCCACGAAAAGATCCGTCACCACCGATAACAACAAGTCCGTCGATGTTATGACTTCTTAAAATCTCTGCTGCCTTTTCCTGATACTCTAACTGTTTAAATTCTTCACATCTTGCGGTAAATAAAGCTGTACCACCACGAGAAATGATGTCACATGTGAATTCCTTCTCCATATCAAAGATCTCATCGTTTAACAGTCCGCTGTAACCACGATAAATTCCTTTTACATCAATACCTCTTGCCCATGCTGTTCTTGCTACTGCTCTTAATGCAGCATTCATGCCTGGAGCATCTCCACCACTTGTTAAAATTCCAATTGTCTGAACTGCGCTAGTCTTATTCATCTAACGTTACCTCCATTTCATAATTCCCTAAGTATACTCCCTAACGATTACATATATTATCTCTTTTTTTGGGATTTTTCAATACTCTTCTCGCGAACCTTTACATTTTTTTCACCAAAAAGTGATTTTAACTCGCTAAATACGTCATTTTTCGCGGAAATATTTTCGTATGTTGGAAGTCTTTTTATTGCTTTTTCTTTTTTGGAAAAAATAACAATTTCATCTTTGCCGGGATATTTTCTGATAATTTTATACAAATCCTGTTGTTTGTCTGTAAATTCTCCAATGTTCTCTGTCTGAATCCATACTTCCTTTGGAATCTGGTCAATCGGCACAATATATTCTGCAATCAGTTTACCACTTTCTTCAGAAACGGATGCCCGGCCTTTCACATAAAGTCCATTATCTTCGATGAGATACGACTTTACATTTTGATATATCGTCGGGAATACAATGATTTCTACAGTACCATACAAGTCTTCTAACGTAACAAATGCCATATTCTGATTATTTTTTGTAAGTTTGGCTGTGATATTACTAATAAGACCACCGACAACATAATGCTGCCCGTCTCTTACGATTGCACGTCCGCTTTCCTCATCCGGTTCGAAATCTGTCGATCTGGCAGTTGTCTGCTTCTCAATGGAATTCATATATTTTTCCAGTGGATGACCGCTGACATAAATACCAAGCACATCTTTTTCAAGTGCAAGTTTCTGCGCATCGTCATACTCTCCAACATCAGGATACTGCATCTCATATTCTTTTTTCTCTTCTTCGGAAAAGAAATCAAACAATGACATCTGCCCACTCATAGACTCTTTTTTCTCTCGGTTTACTTGTTCAAGTACAACCGGATAGACAAGCATCTGCTGTTTTCTCGTCTTACCAAAACTGTCCAATGCTCCGGATTTGATAAGGTTTTCTATCGTTCTCTTATTGATTTCTTTCGATGTGAGACGCCCCATGAAATCTTTTAAATCTTTGTACTTTCCGTTTGCTTCTCTTTCCTGTGTCATTACATCAATCACATTTTTTCCGAGACTCTTAATCGCTGCAAGTCCATATCGAATAGAATCACCTGCAACAGAGAATCCGGCTTCCCCCTCATTGATGTCCGGCGGCAGGATGGAAATTCCCATCACACGGCAGGTATTGATATACTCTGTAATCTTTTTCGGGTTAGTAATTACTGAAGTAAGAAGCGCAGCCATAAATTCTACCGGATAATAGCAGCGCAGCCATGCTGTCTGATACGAAACAACCGCATAGGCAGCCGCATGAGATTTATTAAATGCATACTTGGCAAAGTCAATCATTTCATCGAAAATCTTATTGGCGGTTTCTTCTGGAATTCCCCGTTTGATACAGCCTTCTACACCTTCTTCTTCATTACCATAAACGAAGTTCTGACGCTCCCTCGCCATGACATCTCCCTTTTTCTTGGACATCGCACGACGCACTAAGTCACTTCGGCCAAGTGTGTAACCGGCAAGACGCATTACAATCTGCATAACCTGTTCCTGATAAACGATACATCCGTAAGTCGGTGCCAGTATTTCTTCCAGTTCCGGACAGGTATACTGAATTGAATCCTGATTTTGCTTTCCCTTGATATACTTTGGAATAAAATCCATTGGTCCCGGACGGTACAGAGAAATTCCGGCAATAACATCCTCAAGATTCGTTGGCTTTAATTCCTTCATGAAAGACTTCATTCCAGCACTTTCTAACTGGAACACACCCTCCGTCTTTCCCTGCCCGATCATCTCATATACTTTGGCATCATCATAATCAATTGTATCAATACTAAAATCATAGCCAAGTTTCTTTCCAATCATTCGTGCGGCATCCTGAATTACGGTCAGTGTACGAAGACCTAAAAAGTCCATTTTCAGAAGTCCCAATTCTTCGATGGTTGTCATCGTAAACTGTGTTGTGATAACATTATCTGCACCTCTTGAAAGTGGGACAAATTCATCCAGCGGTTTTGAACCAATTACGACACCAGCGGCATGAATTGATGTATGTCTCGGTAATCCCTCCAGACGCATCGACATATCAATAAGATTCTTTACAACATCATCACTCTCATATGCCTGCTTTAATTCCGGATTTGATTTTAATGCCTTTTCAATCGTGATACCAAGCTCCATCGGAATCATTTTTGCAACATTATCAACCTGTACATAAGGGATATCAAGGACACGTCCAACATCACGAACTGCCATACGCGCCGCCATCGTACCGAAAGTTACAATCTGCACTACCTTATCTTTGCCGTATTTTTCATAAACATAATCAATAACTTCCTGCCGTCTCTCATAACAGAAGTCAATATCAATATCTGGCATGGATACACGCTCTGGATTTAAGAAACGCTCAAAAATAAGCTGATATCTGATTGGGTCGATATTCGTAATCTCAAGACAATAGGAAACAATACTTCCTGCCGCACTTCCTCGTCCCGGGCCAACAGCGATTCCCTGACTCTTTGCAAAACGGATAAAATCCCACACAATGAGAAAATAATCAACATAGCCCATATTTTTAATAGTGCTAAGCTCATAAGAAAGTCTTTCCTGCAATTCCTGTGGCGGCGGGTCCCCGTATCTTTTCACAAGACCAGTCTCACAAAGCTCTTTTAAGTAAGAAAATGCATCGTAACCTTTCGGCACATCAAACTTTGGCACTTTCTGCTCACCAAAAACAATCTCCACATTACATCGCTCGGCAATTTTATGGGTATTATCCATCGCCTCTCTCGCATAGGGAAATACCTTCTGCATCTCTTCTTCCGACTTCAGATAATACTGCCCGCCTTCATAGCGCATTCTGTCCTGGTCTGAAACCTTTTTTCCAGTCTGTATACAAAGAAGCAGGTCATGTGGAACCGCATCTTCCTCTCTGATATAATGCACATCATTTGTGACAACCATCGGAATCCCAAGTTCCCTGGAAAGACGAATCAGGCTGGTATTTACCTGGGTCTGCTGACGAATTCCATGATCTTGCAACTCTAAGAAAAAGTTATTCTCTCCAAAAATATCACGCATTTTGTTTGCGGCAGCTCTTGCCCCATCAAAATCCTCTTTTAAAATCTTATTCGGAATCTCTCCGGCAAGACAGGCACTAAGTGCGATAATTCCCTCATGATATTTTTCAAGCACTTCATAGTCTACCCTTGGTTTGTAATAATATCCTTCTGTAAACCCTCTTGTCACAATCTTCATCAGGTTTTTATAGCCCTGATTATTTTCCGCAAGCAGTACAAGATGATAATATCTATCCTCTCCTCGTCCCTGCTCCCTGTCAAACCTTGACCCTGGTGCAACATAAATCTCACAGCCAAGAATTGGTTTAACTCCTACTTCTTTTGCCTTTTTATAAAAGTCAATCACGCCATACATAACCCCGTGGTCTGTGATGGCCAGACTATCCATTCCAAGCTCTTTTGCCCTCGGCAGAAGTTCTTTAATCTTACTAGAACCATCCAGCAGACTGTACTCCGTATGCACATGTAAATGTGTAAATGCCATAGGTGTCTTTTCCTCCTCTTACAACATCTCGACGAATGCTGTCATTCTCGTGTTAAGCTGTCCGATATCCTCCTGTGAATAGTCGGTCTCCACATGAATATACGGAACACCTTTTCCTTTTACAAACTTTTCAATACTCTTTGCCTCCACATTGTAAGTATGGCAGGCCTGCAGTGTCATTTCCACAACACCATCTACTTTATATTCCTCTATTAATCTTCCAAGAAGTTCATAACGATTCTTATTTGGTGTCATAACAGAACAGCCAATCTGAAGATATCTTTCCGCGATCGCCTCATAAATATCCTCTGCAGATTCATCTATTAAACGGTCAGCCGACTTTGTACCGCCACAGTTTTCATAGGCAACAACAACCGCTCCATTTTCTTCCAATGCTTTCACAACTTTCATTGGCGCACCGCTGCTTGGACATCCTGTTAAAAGAATTCTCTTCTTTTTCGGCTGTTTCTCCCCCTCCCCATACTCCTTCATAATCTTTTCACGAAGCGCATGAATTTCTTCCGGAACCTTTTCTTTGTCAAAACGGAACTGGCTTCCATATAATACATTAAACAATTCCTGTCCATTCATCGGTGCCGGATCATTTTTCATAACTTCATAAAGATTTTTAAGCGCAATTCTATTTTCATTCATCATATGAACTGCCTTACGAACGTTCTCCTCTGTAATCTCCACTTTGAAAGTCTGCTCCAGATAAGATTTGAACTTAAGAATCTCTTCTTTCCAAAGCTTTAATGCAGTTTCACTCTGACTGTTTGGAAGCTCCATAACATAAACATTTTTAAACTCTCCCATCAGTTCATACATCTTTTTCTTCCCATCACAGGTTGTCTCTCCAACTACTACGTCGGAAAAATAAAAGAACGGACATTTATCCGATACTGCAAAACCATAACTTGCCTTTACCATAGGGCACAGATTTCTTGGCAAATCCTTCTCTGCCACTGGTATTGTCTCGTCTGAAGTAGAACAAAGACCTACTGTAACTGCTCCCATCGCCATTGCGATTTCCTGTGGAAAATATGTACAGTAAGCTCCAACAACCGGAACATCCCTATCCTTCAATTCCTTCATCGTCAGAAAGGACTTCTTTCTCTGCTCCGCAAAATCTTCAAAAATCTCTGGTAACGCTTTGATCAACTCCATAATTAATACCTCTTTCATAACGTATTTGTAATTAGTTTTTACCTTATTAAAATGTCTTATAAAAAATGATACTATCTGGAGTTGTTTGCTGTCAAATTATAAATAAAAAGTATTTCCAAACGATATTTTACCACAGTAGCGGATCACAATCCAGATTGAAGTTAAATAGGAATTTGCCGCAGGCAGAGAGACGGCCCGGCAAATTCCCATTTAAGAACGATATTTTTATAACAATTTCTCTATAATTTATTTCTTTTTTTCCTATTCCTTCCTTGATATTTTGCCAAACAATATGTTATACTTTTTTTAGAAAGAAAGAGGTGTTTCAAATGACAGAACGTCAGTCCAAACTCATTAAATTGGTAAATCTTTATCAAAAAATCGAAGTGAGTCGTTTAGCTGAACTTTTAGATGTGTCTCAGGTAACCATCCGTAAAGACCTTGACCATCTTGAAGAAGAGGGACTTTTATCAAGAGAGCATGGCTACGCTTTAATTAAGAATGCCAATGATATTAACACACGTTTAACAATAAATTATGATAAGAAGCTTGAAATCGCCACAAAGGCTGCTGAGATGGTTTCTAATGGCGAAACAGTTATGCTTGAATCTGGCTCTACTTGTGCTTTACTTGCAGAACAGCTTGCGAAGTTAAAAAAAGATGTCACCATCATAACAAACTCTGCCTACATAGCGATTCGTATACGCGAGCTTCCGATTCGTAAAGTTATCCTTCTTGGTGGCGAATATCAGAAGGAATATCAGGGTATGGTGGGACCATTAGTTCGCAAATGTGCGAAGGAATTCTATGTAGATAAGTTCTTTGTAGGCACAGATGGATTTATTCCAGATGCAGGTTTTACTTGTGATGACCTGATGCGTGTGGAAACTATGAAGTATATGGAAGACTCCGCAAATCGTATGATCATTCTTGCTGACTCCAGTAAGTTCAGCCAGAAGGGGGTTGTAATTCAGACTACTTTTTCTGAGATTGATACGGTATGTACCGATGCGGAGATTCCAGAAGATGCATTAGAGAACTTAAAGAGACATAATATTAACGTAGAGATTGTGGAATAACTACTAATTTGTAGATTTCGTATAGACGAAAAAAGAAATAGTGTCCTAAATCTACAGTTTTATTAAAGAAAATTTAAAAACCCCGAAAGACACATCCGCTATACCTGTGACTTTCGGGGTTCTGTTTTTGTCTATCTTATTTTGAATTAATAACAAAAATTAATAACAATTAGTATGCAATTGTTTTCTTTTCATTATATACATCTCTGTCTAATTCACCCAGTTTATTTGCTGCTAACATACCAACCATAACATCTACATCTACATTTTAAGAAGGTTTCCAATGTTAAAATCATATGATAAGGTATTAGACAATGCCGCCTGGATAAAACAGGCAACAATATACAAAGAAACTACCGTTACAACAAAAGCAAAAATATTTTATTTCCATGGCGGAGGTCTTCTTTACGGTTTCAGAAAAGACTTACCAGAAAAACATATTTCCGTTATTACTCAGGCAGGTTATGAAATTATTTCCTTTGATTATCCCCTTGCTCCAGCAGCAGATCTTGAACAAATTGTTCCAGATATATGTGATTCAGCATGGCGGTCTGTTCCCTCAGTAACCTGCCTGATTCCAAAAAGATTCTCACTGACTTTTCCTCAATTGGTCATTCTTCTGGAACAGATACTTTATGCGGTATCGGATATATTTTTCAAAATATTCATTATCTGATTTAAGTATAAATAATAATAAAAAAACGGATACAGAAATAATATAACTTTCTGTATCCGTCTTTCTATTGTGCATACTTTGTCAACGTAAGCGGCAGCTGAATTTGAAAACAATTAGAAACATCTGAAAGATTCATTTATAAATATCTACTGTTTCTCTTGATTGTCACAGTATAACACCATCATATATAATATGTATCGTTCATAACTGCCAAAAATTATTCTTTTATTTATTCATAAAGGACAAATATAGGGGAAAGGCTCTCTTTGCAGGCGTACGTTTCGCTCTGCAAAGCAGATTTTTTCTACTCTTTCAGGTAAAAGAATTCTTTCTGCTGATTGTCTTTTCCAAAAAGATTATTGTATTCGAGCAAATTATACTCATGTATCAAATCATAATACGGAGATTTTTTATCATCAATCTCGTAGAATTTACCATTTTTATCCCAATATCCAATCGCATTGATTGCAGGAATTTCTTCTCTGAGTTTTGTTAAATATTCAAGATAACCTGTCTTTTTAATTCCTGCAACTTCTGCAAGATAGGTAGACAGATAATTGTTACTGGTTTTTTCTACATTTTCCTCTTTTATATCATAGTTTGCCCAGATTAAAAATGGTACTTTGTAGAGCTGCTCTAAGTCCTCTCCCTCTAATTTCTGAATATCTGTATGAAGCAGACGGTTGTAAAATGTCTCTTCTAAATCTGGCTGATGATCTCCGAAAAATACAATGACGGTCGGTTCATCTACTTTTTCAAAATAGTGAACTAGTTCCTTTAATGCTTTATCAGACATTTTTATCATGTTCAGATACTGCTCTGCTTTCGAGTAAGACTGTAAATCCCCCTCTATCTGCACTTCATCTCCCGTTTCCAATGTACTTCCATCGTAACTTCCATGATTCTGCATTGTTACATTGAATAAATAAAATGGTTTATCTTTGTCGGTACGATTCTCATAAAGGCTGATAAGCTTTTTATAATCTTCTGAGTCTGTGATATGATAATTCACCGTATCTGTAAATACGGAAAAATTATCTGATGTATAAAATTTATCAAACCCCATCAGCGGGTATACTTTATATCTACCATAACCTGTCTTATAAAATGGATGCAATGCATAACACGGACTATATCCCTGGTCTTTTAAAGTATAGGTCAGACCTGCTGTTTTACTTCGCAGGAAAAGCTGATATGGAACAGAATTATCCGGCAAGAATGCAAGTGTATTTCCCGTCATAAATTCAAATTCTGAGTTTGCCGTATTTCCACCAAATACAGAAGAATATGTGTAGCCCTTAATCGTATTTTCTTTTAATTTACGGAAAAATGGCATATAGTCTTTGGATGTCTGCAAATCTCCTACTGCTTTTAAATCAGCAAAAGATTCATTCATAATTGCAATGACATTTGGTTTCTTTGTTGTTTTATTCTGCGTAGACGTATTTTTTTCCTGCGTTTCTGTAGATTCATTCTCTGTATACTGCTTTGTAATTTTTTTGACTGCATTAACAGAATACTCTTCTGGCTGTGTTACATGAAGATAGCCAAAAGTCCTCATCGTCGTAAGCAATGTTCCATAATATCTGTACTTATACTGCGGTCGATACACACGGAAATCAACACCGATATCTTCCAGATAATCGCTATATACATACACCTGTGTAAATCCGGCAAATATCATGCATGATACGATCGCGTACACAATTCTTCCCTTCCATTTAAACAGCTTCACCTTATCAAGCTTTAAAAGAAGCGCAACAAGCACAAGTGCCATCATAAAAAATTCAGCCGTATCCACATCAATCTGCACCTGGTAGGTATTTGCCACCGAAACGGCCGTCACAAAGGAATAAATATCTGATGCAATAAATGACATACTTCTAAATAATGTCAATTCATAGTTGAAAATTCCAAATACGGCTGTCACAACAACCATACAGATTGATGCTGCGCGTATGCTATTAAAAATCAGCAAAAACAGCACATAAATAACATAATAAACAATAATATCCAGCACCAGATATAAAAATGGAATGCTGAAAATCGGAACCCAGAACTGTGCATCATTATAAAATTCTAACCACAAAAAAGCGATAAATGGAGTAGCAATTCCTGCGATATACGTCAGTATTCTGTTTACCTCTGCCGAAAAATGAATTTTTTTCACTGTGAGGAAAACAAGTACCGCCCACAACCCGCCACAGATTATTAGGGAATCTGCATAAAAGCGATCAAAAAAATCCGGAGCTTGTGAATCATAATACAAATCTGGCTGTGCAAAAAAGGCAATTGCTAACAGGACATCTAATGCCAGCAAAAAATTTCTTCCGTGTTTCCCCTTAAAGAAATCCTTGATTCCTGCCTTTTTCTTTTTTAATTTATTCATCTCAATTCAATCCAACCTTTCATTTTTTCTTCCCCTCATTTTGAAGAAAAAATCTTTTTCATCTGCCCTTTTAACGACAATCCAAATAATAACACAAAATAGTTAAAAACGAAATAGGAATTTGCCGCAGGCAAAATAGACGTCATCGAAGAGAGCCTATCCCCTATATTGGTGACTTTAGGCGCAGCGATTTGAATGCTCGCTTATGCGCTCGCATCCAAACCTTGCTCCGAAGCCACAAATATAGGGGATAGGCTCTCTTCGGTGGCTATGCTTTGGCTGGGCCGGGAAATAGAATTCTATTTCTCAATCTTCTCTGGTTCTGGATATTCCTCTCCCTGTGTATCTACAGTTACAGAAGCCATTACCTGTTTTTCATATGGAGAATCCATGAAAGTTTTTACAGATGCGATCTTATCTACTACATCCATTCCTTCAATTACTTTACCAAATGCTGCGTACTCACCGTCAAGATGTGGAGCTGCTTTGTGCATGATAAAAAACTGGGATCCTGCAGAATTTGGCATCATGGAACGAGCCATAGAAAGTACTCCTGCTTCATGTTTTAACTGGTTTGTGAATCCGTTGTTGGAGAACTCGCCTTTGATGCTGTATCCAGGGTTCCCTGTTCCATTTCCAAGAGGGCATCCCCCCTGAATCATGAAGCCTTTGATAACACGATGGAAAATAAGTCCATCATAGAATCCTTTTTTAACTAAGGAAATAAAGTTATTTACTGTGTTTGGTGCAATCTGTGGATATAATTCTGCTTTGATTACATCTCCATTTTCCATTGTAATTGTAACGATTGGGTTTGCCATTATAGTTCATCCTTTCTTTTTTGAAAAATGAAGCAAAATATTTAGGCTTTTGCTCCATTCTTTCTCATATTTCTATTTTCAATTCAAGAATGCCCCGGCATTCTTGCTGCGAGATGGGAGACATCTCACATCTGATATACTTTAATATCATAACATATTTTTTGATGATAGTCGATTCTTTACATTTTTCTCTTGTATAAATTTTAAAGATGTTATATAATAACAGTAAATTTATGGAATCTAAGAGATGTTAATTACAAAAAGGACGAATTACACTGTTTATTATCAGCTCTTTTATCACCGAATTTAGAAGCAGACGAAAAATCAGAAACCGGGTCAGCTTGCACAAGACAAGCGGGAACTTGCTATGAAGTTTGAGATTGCTTCTATATTAAACCGTTGTACTACAGAACTTTCTTCAAATAAAGACATCAACTTAGCCATTAATAATATTTTACAAATTGTAAATGAATATTTCTACGAAAGGACATTTTACGCTATGAATAGAAAATTACTGTTTTTCGACATTGACGGTACACTCCTTGCCGGAGGTATTCCCGGATATATTCCTGACAGTACAATTGAGGCTTTAAAGCAGGCACAGGCAAATGGGCACTATATCTTTATCAACAGTGGGCGTACATATGGATTTATGCCAGAAGCCATTAAGGAATTCCCTTTTGACGGCTATGTTTGTGGCTGCGGTACGGAAGTTATTTTCCTCGGTAAGACTCTTTATCACTATGATCTTGATGAAGATTTGAAGCACAGTCTGCAAAGTATTTTAGAAGAATGTAAAATTCAGGCTGTATATGAGGGCCGCAAGTCCTGTTATTTTCAGAAAACAGAAAAACCTTTCGCCCCTATTACCGCCATTCGTAACTCTTATGCAAAAACAAATCTTGAACAGCCCATCCGCTTTTTTGATGACCCTGTTTTAGATTTCGATAAATTTGTCATTCTAACTGATGAAAACAGCAGCCTTGACTTGTTCCACGAACGCACAAAAGAACATTTCGACTTTATCGCAAGAGAAGAAATGCATCCTTACGGTTTTGAAGAAGTTGTTCCAAAAGGCTGTTCTAAAGCTGGCGGTATTGATTATATTGTAGAACACTTGGGTGAATCTTTAGCTTCTTGTTATGTATTCGGTGACAGCACAAATGACTTGTCTATGCTTACACATGTAAAGAATAGTATTGCAATGGGAAACTCTTATCCTGAAGTACTGGCGAATACATCCTATGTCACTACTCCGATTGAAAGAGATGGAATCAGGAATGCGTTGAAGCATTTTGAATTGATTTAATTTATTGGATAAACAGATGCCTGGGAAGAAAGCCTATTTGTGGCCTCGGAACAAGTTTGGATACGAGCGTGTATAAACGAGTATCCAAACCGCAGCGACTAAAGTCACAGATATGGTTATATGGGGCTTTGATTTTCGTCATTTTACCCACATAGAATAATTATTCATCTTCCAACAGGCATCTCGCCCCTGCCTGCGGCAGTTACTATTTCAGCAAAATAATATGTTCTGCCGGCAATTCCACCGTTTCTGGAACTTTTTCCCCAATTTCCTGCCACTCCTTTTTAGTGACTTTCCACCATAGCGGACTCGTATTTTTTCCACTTTTATTCTGCAAGATAAGATACATCTCAAATGGTGCTTCAGAAATGCGTTCTAACTGGCAGTCCATTGTATTCAACTTTATAGATTCATTTGAATCCATATCTTTTAAATTTGTATCTTTAGAGACTATCGGATGAATTTCGTGTGCTCGGATTCCTACATGGGTAAGATTTGATGGAATCTCTGTCTGTTCCGGGAAAGTAAGTTTTATATCCCAATCGGATGCATATACCTCATGTGTTCCAGTTTTTGTGGCTCTGGAAATATTTTTACAGCCAGTAAGCCTCGCTGCATTCACGGTTCCCGGATTATCAAATATTTCTTTTGTTTTTCCTAATGTTTCTATCATCCCCTGATGCATAATAACTGTATCGCTGCACATCTGGTACACTTCATCTCTACTGTGTGAAACCATAATAACCCCTTTTTTAAACTGGTTAAGGTATGTCATCATTTCCTGCATTAATTTTTCTTTTAAATAAGCATCTAATGCAGAAAATGGCTCATCTAACAATAAAAACTTTGGCTCTGCTGCCATCATTCGGGCAAGGGCGGCTCTTTGCTGCTGTCCACCGGAAATACGGACTGGGTAAGAGTTCTCCAATTCTTTTATGTGGAACTGTTCTAAGAGACGTTCCACTATTTCTTTTTTCTCCTGTTTTGACTTGCCTGATGCTGCAAGTCCTGCCTCGATATTTTGCTTTACTGTCATATGTGGAAATAACGCATAGTTCTGAAAAAGGTATCCTACCTTACGCTTCTGTGGCGAAAGATTAATTCCTGACTTTTTATCGAAAAGGACTTCATCATCAAGGACGATTCTTCCTTCATCGGGTGTCTCAATTCCCGCGATACATTTTAAGGTCATACTTTTTCCACAGCCAGAAGAACCTAAAAATCCGACAATACCTTCATCCATATCAAAATCTACAGCAAGTTCAAAATCTTTTAATTTCTTTTTAATGTGAACGGATAATGCCATAATTCTAGCCTTTCCTTTCCATAGAAAAATAATTCATACATACAACTACAATAAAGGAAATGCCTACAAGAATCACTACATACTGCCCCGCGTCATCCATTTTTCCTGATGCAACTGCCGAATATACAGCTAATGGCAGTGTTCTTGTCTTTCCTCTGATATTTCCGGCAATCATTGCTGTTGCTCCAAACTCTCCAAGTCCTCTGGCAAATGCAAGAACTGCTCCGGAAATAACTCCTGGCCATGCAATCGGCATCTGCACTTTCCAGAAAATGTTCCACTCGCTCATTCCAAGTGTTCTTCCTGCAGAAAGCACGTCAGGATTTACCTGCTCAAAGGCTCCTCTTGCTGATCGGTACATTAATGGAAATGAGATCACAACCGCAGCTAATACGGTTGCTCCCCATGAGAATGCGATTTTTACTGCAAAATATTCAATTAAAAACTTACCGATCGGCCTTCTCATCCCGAAAATATAAAGTAAAAAAAATCCTGCCACTGTTGGCGGAAGCACGAGCGGCAGGGTAAATAACCCATCTAATATTGTTTTCATCGTCTTACTCTTAAGACGGAAAACAAGCTGGGCCGCAGCCACCCCCAGAAAGAATGTAATAATAATACTGAGGGCAGCTGTCTTTAAAGATATAATAATTGGCGATAAATCCATTGTCATATACATCCAGCCTGTCTTTTAATTATTCGTTAATTGTGAATCCTGCTTTTTCTAAGATTGCTTTTGCTTCATCTGTCTGAAGGAAATCTTCAAAAGCTTTTGCTTCGTCTTTATGTGCAGAAGAAGAAACGGTACCTACTGGGTAGATTACTGGTGTTTGCATCATAGAATCTTCTGCTGTTGCTACCACTTCTACTTCTTTATCATCACCGTTGGTATTCTCAGTCTGTGCATCTGTTGCATATACAATACCTGCATCTGCACTGCCTTCTGCTACCCAGCTTAAAACTTCTGTTACACTGGCTCCAAGACTTGCCTTCTTCTCAACTTCATCGTAAACACCTAAGTTCGTAAGAATTTCTTTTGCGTATTTACCTGCTGGTACGCTTTCAGGATCACCGATTGCAATTGTATCCGCCTTTGTGATGTCCTTGAAGCCCTTAATTCCTAACTTAGAATCCTTAGGCGTGATTAATACAACATCGTTCTTTAATAAGTCAACAACAGTATCTTTATCTACAAGGTTCTCATCTACTAATGTGTCCATGTTAGATGTTGCTGCGGAGAAGAATACATCTGCATCTAATCCAGATTCAATCTGCTGCTGTAAATCTCCTGAACTTGCGTAAGTTCCTTCTACGGTTACTCCTGGATTCTCTTTCTCAAATAAAGGAATCAGTTCATCATCAAATGTAGCCTGAAGACTTGCTGCAGCAGCTACAGAAATCTTAGTCTGTCCACCTTCTGCTGCAACCTCTGTTGTTCCTTCTGCTGCACCTTTGTTAGATGAACTTCCACATCCTACACAGGATAAAACCATACATGCTGCTAAAGCTACTACGCCAATTCTTTTCACAAACTTCATGTTCCTCATAATTCTCTCCTTGTTTTGTAATGTTTTATATCGTTTTATTTTGTTTTGTTTCATTACATTATATTTCATGCACCAGAATTTGTCAATAAATATGCAGCAAAAATCTAACAATTTTTTAGTGTTACTAATAATTTTTGATATGCTAGATTTGGATGAATTATTATAGCAATGGTGGAGGGATTTGGGGATGAAAGTTGGGGGGCTGCTGCTTGCTCTGGATTTATTAGAGTATAGTAGTTGAATGGGACATCTGAGAATAAAAGTTAGGGTCTGCAACCACAGTCAGAATAAATAATTTTTCCCATATTTTCTACATTGTAGCTGCCGAGTCCGGCTACCTCTTTTTGATATTCTGGGGAACGAATGATTTCTATCATTTTCTGATAAGGTTTTTTGGTGAAATCTTCTTTTCGGATTACCATATCGTAACTTTCTTCCTGTATGAAAATAAAATCGATTCCTGGTACAGACAGGCTGTGCTTTTCGCTTCCAACTGCCACATCTGCTTCTCCCCTGTTTACTGTCGCTGCTGCTTCAAGATGTGAATTTACTACCTTCTGATATCCATTTACTTCCTGTGTGGAAATGCCTGCCTGTCGTAATTTTTCATCGACAAGAACTCTTACTCCACTACCCGGTTCTCTATTTACGATTGTTACATCAGCTCTTTTTAAATCTTCAAAAGATTGAATTCTCTTTGGATTCCCCTTCTTTACATAAAAACCTTGCTTTCTTTTTAATAAATGAAGAACAATTACATCTGTTCCCGGCAGCATACTGCTGATGTATGGAATATTATAGCTATTTGTTTTTCCATGCCATAAATGCGCTGTTGCTACGTTTACTTCTCCCTGATACATTGCATACAATCCATTGTAGCTTCCTTTATAAGAACGAAATACATTTTCCTCTACACATTGATTCAGGCGATTCGCCAACAGATCAAGAATCATATCCTGACCACAGATGATAATCTGATTTGAGATTTCATTTTGTGTTACATTGACTGTTCTATTCACTCCAGACATTTCATTGAGTATATTCAATGTCTTAGATGCATTCCTCTCAGATTCAACTTTATCAATATTACTACTCTGCCCTGTCTGCATTGAGTTTACAACCTTTGCCTGACTTCCATACTGAATATAAAAATCTAAATCCTCCTGACGGATTCTAAGCTGCTTTCCAAGTTTAGAAGCCTTTAAATCACCACGCTTAATCATGTCATATACTGTGTTTTTTCTTACCTTTAATATCTCCGCTGCTTCCTTTGCAGTAAATAACTTTTCACCCATAAGTTATATCCTTTCTCTTAACGATTCCCAACTATTTTCGTTGTATATCCGTGAAATGTAAACATATATTAACAAATTATACACCAAAGATATTGTTGGTGAAAGTAGTAATTTGCCGCAGGCGGGAGAGACGCTTTCTCAGGGAGAGCTGTTCTTTGGCTGGAGATGAATTCATAATTCCGCCCCGACCGAAGACAGAAACTCAGAAGATAAAACATCCCTATTTGTGACCTCGAGCAAAGGATGAATGCGAGCGCTTAAGCGAACATTCAACCTGCAGCGACTAAAGTCACAAATAGGGATGTTTTATCTTCTGGGTTTCATCAAATTTGCCAACAGCAAATTACTGATTCATCTCCCAAATTTATCTCTTGTATATGGAGCCAAAACTAAAAATCAAAGCCTTCAATTGTTGCAAAGTAATCCTCTGGTGTCTCCGCACGACGGATCATTCTTGTGCTTCCATCTTCCTGTAAAAGAATCTCCGCACTCTTTAAGCGACCATTGTAGTTATATCCCATCGAGAATCCATGTGCTCCTGTATCATGAAGTACTAGTAAATCTCCCATATCAATCTTTGGAAGCTTTCTGTCGATTGCAAACTTATCGTTGTTCTCGCAAAGAGAACCTACTACATCATATGTGTGGTCACATGGTTCATTTTCCTTACCCATAACTGTGATGTGATGGTAAGCACCGTACATAGCAGGACGCATAAGGTTTGCTGCACAGGCATCTACACCGATGTATTCTTTATAAGTATGTTTCTCATGAATTGCTTTTACTACAAGATGTCCGTGTGGCGCAAGCATGAAACGTCCAAGTTCTGTAAAGATCTTTACATCTCCCATTCCTGCTGGAACTAAAATCTCTTCGTAAGCTTTACGAACACCTTCACCGATTGCAAAAATATCATTTGGCTCTTTATCTGGTGTATAAGGGATTCCAACACCACCGGATAAGTTGATAAATCCGATATGAACACCAAGATTCTCTTTTAATTCTACTGCAAGATTAAATAAGATGGATGCTAATGCAGGATAGTATTCGTTAGATACTGTGTTACTTGCTAAGAAAGAATGAATACCAAATTCTTTTACTCCTTCTCTCTTAAGTCGTTTGAATGCCTCAAAAATCTGTGGCTTTGTCATTCCATACTTGGCATCTCCTGGGTTATCCATGATGTCTGTTCCAAGAGAGAAATATCCGCCTGGATTGTAACGGCAGCAGATTCTTTCCGGAATACCACAGGCATCCTTTAAGAAATCAATATGTGTAATATCATCTAAGTTAATAATTGCTCCTAACTTCTTTGCAAGGATAAATTCTTCTGCCGGTGTTTCATTAGATGAGAACATAATGGAATTACCATCAGCAAATCCACAACGGTCGCTCATCATTAACTCTGTTAAAGAAGAACAGTCTGTTCCACATCCTTCTTCCTTTAAAATCTTAAGAATTGCAGGAGTAGGTGTTGCTTTTACTGCGAAATATTCTTTAAATCCTTCATTCCATGAAAATGCCTTGTATAAATCACGAGCTGTCTGTCTGATTCCCTTCTCGTCATATAAATGAAATGGTGTAGGATATTTTTCTACGATTTTATCTAACTGTTCTTTTGTAACAAATGGTTTCTTTTCCATCTTTTTTTCCTTCCTTTATAGCTTATATTTATATCTTTGTTTTTAGATGTTTACTTTTATATTTTGCTTCTGGCTTCTTTTGTAAGTTTTCTTTAATATCTCGATATTCCGTTTTGCGTTTCTTTTATAAGTTTTCCTCTAATATCTTGATATTTCACTTTGGACTTCTAATTTTTTATCTGCCCTTCTAATTCTGTTAAATCTGCTTTACAGATGATATTTCTCTCACCGTCTATATCGAAGCATCTTTTTTCTCTATCTCAATAAGCCTGATTTCATTCGCCAGAGCATCTTTTAGCAGCCTTACCAAATTCGGATTAGCGGAATACAGACATGTTGAAGTCTCTTTATCCTGAAGTTCTCCCGTAAGTGCATAATTCGAATCCGTGATCAGGCGAAGCTGTCCATCCGCATCTCCCTCACAGTCTGCACTTCCAGATAAATTTTCAAACTTCTTCGTGCGATAAATAATCGCTCCATCCATAGAATATTCTTCATCTGTCAACAAGACAACTTTTTTCTTCTGTGCAACCAATCCTAACAGTTCTTCCCTGAACAAATCTAACACAGATGCAGATACCGAAAGATAAACTCTCTCCTTCGTCTCCTTAAGCATATTGCGAAACTTATCCTCGATGTGCCTTCTGCCACGTATCGTCAAATACTTCGCATCTTCCTGCTTCTGCTTTGGAATCTGCCTCTCTAGCGTTTCAGAAAGTTCCTCCATATAATGAAGCTTATTCGAGCAAAACTCCTTTATCGAAACTGCATGATACTGTACTGCCTGCTCTTCTGCCATATAGGCCGCTCCCTTATCTACCAGCCCCGCCAATGCCGCATATGCATTAGAACGGGAAATGCCAAGCCGCTTCGCTGCTTCATAGCCACTTAACGCACCTTCCCCTAAAAGAAGAACATACACTCTGGCTTCCTGTCTGGTAAGACCAAAGCTCATGAGTAATTCTACGTTATCCATAAAGACCTCGCATTCTGTTTGTAATTTCTAAATAGTCATAATTTATCAATAAGTAGTATCATTCAGTACCACTATAATTCATATATTACAATTTGTCAACTAAATTCTTATTTGCGTAGCAAAACAAACAGACGCCGCTACAGAAGCATAGCAATCGGATTGCCGGAAAAATTATTAAGAAGAAGCTCTAAAAAATTTATTGATTTTGTTCCGTTGTGCTAAACGCTCCATTTTGCCCAATA
>ENA-OWYG01000610-OWYG01000610.1-human-gut-metagenome-genome-assembly--contig:-NODE-610-length-21922-cov-6.896145_pt1 | contig 21922 bp, 23 predicted proteins | sample MGYA00249747_ERZ652080 | MGnify/ENA primary metagenome ERZ652080 (study PRJEB26925, sample SAMN05827071) | human gut metagenome | biome: ENVO:2100002; feature: ENVO:00000062; material: ENVO:00002003...
CACTCGACTAGTCGTCGGCAGCGTCAGATGTGTATAAGAGACAGCCAGAGACCAGCGTATGATGTTCGGGATTTTGACAATGGTACATCTGGCAGACAGCAAAAAGCAACTGGATTCCGATACGGAACTGATTCTGTCAATCGCAAGAAAGCATCTGTGCCAGATGGCAACATTAAAGTGGCAGCAAGTGGACGGACTCAATACAGTGCTTCCTTACGGACTGCGAAAGATCAATGCGCTGCGTACACTGACAACGGAATCTACGGCTGTTTTAATTCCGTTCCATACACAGGAAATCCTGCAGCCGGGCGGTATCTATTATGGGCAGAATGCAGTCAGCAAGAACCTTCTGGTAGCCGACCGGAAGAAACTGATGAATGGAAACAGTTTCCGGTTGGGCGTCAGTGGATCAGGAAAGAGCTTTTCGGCAAAAGAAGAGATTGTGCATCTGGCATTGAGTACCGATGACGATATCCTGATTCTTGATCCGGAGTCCGAATTCACGAAATTAGTAGAGGCTCTGGGTGGACAGGTTGTAAAGGTATCTGCAACATCAGACAATCACCTGAATGCAATGGATATGGATGCGGCCTACGGCAATGAAAAGAATCCACTGATTGAAAAATCGGAGTTTATCCTGTCTGTGTTCGAGCAGTTGGTTGGAGCAGGAAATCTGTCGGCAAAAGAGAAATCAATCCTGGACCGCTGTGCTGCAGATGTGTACCGGGATTATATCCGAAGTGGTTATACAGGGGAAGTTCCGACTCTGAAAGATATGTACCGACAGTTGATGTTACAGCCGGAAGAAGAGGCAAGAGGACTGGCATTATCATCCGAACTTTTTATTAATGGAAGCCTGAACACCTTTGCACAGCCGACTAATGTGAATAAGAAGAACAGGATCATGGATTACGATATCCGGGAACTGGGGGAACAGCTTATGCCACTGGGAATGCTGGTTACCTTAGACAGTATTTTCAACAGGGTAATTCAGAACTGGAAAGAAGGAAAAACGACATGGATATTTGCCGATGAGTTCTATCTGTTATTCCGCTATGAATACAGTGCAAATTTCTTTTACCGACTGTACAAGAGAATCAGAAAATACAATGGATTCGTGACAGGTTTAACCCAAAATGTTGAGGAACTTCTGAAATCGGACACTGCAAGACTGATGTTGGCAAACAGTGAGTTTTTGATTCTTTTGAATCAGGCAAGTACAGACAGGGAAGAACTGGCAGCTCTTTTGAATATTTCCGAAAACCAACTGTCCTATATTACAAATGTATCGGTTGGTAGTGGCCTGATCCGTTGCTCTGGAAATATCGTACCATTTGAGAATACGTTCCCAAAGAATACAGACCTTTATAAACTAATGACAACAAAACCGGGAGAATCATAATGAAGAAAAAAGAAGAAGTAACGATAACTTTTTATGCTGCAGAGTGCGGTGAGTTCCATGATTTAGGAGAATATACAAAATGCAGAACGCTGGAAGAGGCATATAAAAAGTACCAGAAGTATTGTAGAACATCTGCCAATATGTGTCCGGCTATTGAATTTTCTATCCATGATCCGGACTCTATTTATTCGGATATGGAATATCCATTACCGTTGTCATCAAAAGACAGGGGTGATTTGGAACTTGTGCCATATTACAACGAGCATCCACTGGTAAATGAAGCAATCAGACAGTTGGAGCAGTTGCAGAAACAGCAGGAAAAAAAGAAACATCGGGATGTTGCCCGATGAGATAAGAGATACGGAAAGAGGGTGACCGGGTGAGAGATATCAAGGAACGGGTAAGGGATAAGAATCCGAAGATTCGAAATCCGGCTGCCCGGCTTCCGAAAGAGCTGGTTCGCCAGACGGTACTGGAGGCAAAAGAAAAGCCAAGGGAACTACATGAGAAAAGCAGTGGGCAGTCAGACTCCCCAACACAGTATGGAACTGAAAAAATAGAATCCGTACAGTACAGGGCGGCGAGTGTGGCGGGAAGAACGGTAGGAAAAATGACATATCAAGGTGGGAAAAAGCTTGCAGGGGTAACCTACCGAAAGATAAAGGAAAGAAAAAGCAGACAGGAAGAAGCAAAAGCCACTGAAGATGCACTGAGGCAGGGTGCAGAAACCGGAAAGACATTAATTAAGGTGAAACCGGAACAGGCAGCACTTGCCAAGGAGAACAGTAAACGACAGGTAAAAGCAGCACCGAAAGTGGTAAAAGTATCCGGGCTGTCTCAGGAGAAAATAAAAACACAGGCATCCATGCAGAAATGGCAGGTAGAAAAAGGTGCGCAGGCGATGCAGAAAGCAAGAGCAGTCCAGATGGCAAGAAAATCCGCAGTAGCATCAGCAGAAAGCGGAGAAGCAGTCCTTCAGACGACCGGAAGAGGGGCAAAGTTTTCTATGCAGGGGATTACAGCAGCCATACAAAAAGCAACAGCCGCTCTGGGAAAAATGGGAAAATGGTTTGCCGCAGGAGGGATGGCATTTTTTGTAGTGTTTATCCTGATCGCCGGAATCATTGCCGGGGCAGCGTTTAGCAGTGGTTCAGAAAGCTCTGAAGCCTTAAGTGAGGAAGTGCTTGCGTATACTTCTGTCATCCAGCGGTATGCCTCCCAGTACGGTATCCCGGAATATGTATCTGCGATTCAGGCCATCATGATGCAGGAATCCGGGGGAAGGGGGACAGATCCGATGCAGTGTTCAGAGAGTCCATACAATACCAGATTCCCACACAGTCCCGGTTCCATTACAGAGCCGGAGTATTCCATCGAAGTGGGAGTCAGGACATTTGCAGACTGCATCAGTCAGGCAGGATGCAGCACCCCACAGGATCTGGACAAGCTGAAACTTGCATGGCAGGGATATAACTATGGAAATGGATACATAGGATGGGCATTGCAAAGAGGCGGTTATACAGAAGCCAATGCCCTGCAGTTTTCACAGCAACAGGCAGCTTCGCATGGATGGAGCAGTTACGGAGATCCCCAATACGTTCCCCATGTGATGCGGTATTATTCCGGTGGCAGCCTGTTTGCTGGTTTGTTTGGAAATCAGCAGATTGTATCGGTTGCAATGGGGCAGTTTGGAAACAGTGGCGGTCAGAAGTTCTGGAGCTGGTATGGATTTGACAGCCGGGTAGAATGGTGTGCCTGTTTTGTGAGCTGGTGTGCGGACCAAAGCGGTCTGATTGAGAGTGGGAATGTTCCCAAGTTCTCATTGTGCAGTGACGGAGTGTCCTGGTTTCAGGGAAAGAATAAGTGGCAGAGTGGTGGAACAACCCCGACAGCCGGAATGATCATCTTTTTCGACTGGGATCATGATGGAAACTCGGACCATGTGGGAATTGTAGAGAAATGCGAAGGTGGAAGAGTCTACACAGTGGAAGGAAACTCCAGTGATCAGGTACGGCAGAGAAACTATGCGATGGATTATGCCTCAATCATGGGATATGGGGTGATAAATTGATGGAATTGGAGAGATAAAAAATTATACTTGTAATCTGGGGAAAATTGCGACAAAATAAAGAGAAGAACTAGTGAAAAAGAAGGAATCCTCTCATGAATCAACAAGAAATATTTGAATACATCAAAAAGCAATATCCAGCCACCCCGGAGAGAATCACACAAAATGGAAAGCAGATCACAATCTTTAAAAACCAGAGAAATAACATTCCCTATGCTATTTTTTATCAATCAGACGAATCTGTAATGTCAATCATGGAAGTTCAGGCAGAGTCAGATATGATAAGCAATTATATCGAAATGTATCACCTTGCTCCGGCAAAGTACATGAATCAGAAACACTGGCTGGCAGTTCCAATGGATGGAACTGTCAGAGATTCGAAAGTTTTAGATATGCTTGATATGGGCTACGATATCGTTGATGAACAGGAAAAATGACAGAGAAACAAGAAATGGACAGTCGAATAGAAGAAATAAAGTGGGATGATAAATCGTGATTTAGGAGTGATATAAATGATTAAAGATTTAATGTATATTGAACTAAAAACAGGATATTCTGATGATGGTCCAGCATGGATTGGATATGTGAAAACTTCAAAAACCAAGAAAACCATTTACTTTAATGACCATGCTTTTCAAAAATATAATGGTGGTTATTCTAACTATGTAGATATTGAAAACGGCGATGAATATTGGATTTCTGGCTTGAAAAAGAGAGAGAGCAATCGTCATTGGGCCGGTCATGGGAAAATTATGATTGACCGCAGAGCTGTTAATGAATATCTTACTCTGATTGGAGAGAAAGAATTACCCCTAAATTTGTTTGAAATAATTGACATTGAAGACAGATTTCCAGTTGAAAGAGTAAATAATCTTTTGAACGACAAAGAATAAAATTTCAGTTGTCTTAATTTGATAAATCGTTAAGGAGGCTTTGGATGAAAAAAAGATATTATGTTTTAATAACAATATTTCTTCTAATTGCTTTTTGCGTTGTTTGGAATATTTATGATAATCAAAGGTTTGTTGTAACAGAACAGACGGTCACACTTGATGATTTACCCAATTCGTTTGACGGGTATCGTATTCTTCAAATTTCCGACCTTCACGGGAAGTATTTCGGAGAAAATCAATTAGATTTGCTTTCTGCTATTAATCAATTAGATTATGATTGTATATTGTTTACTGGTGATATGAACAAGTATGAGGAAAGCGATTTGCTATCATCACAAGCTATTTTTGATTTGATAAATGGGATTGAAAAAAAGGAAATGGCTTTTTGGGTTGATGGGAATACTGGACCTTTTGCCATCGACATGATAAATGGAAGCTGTACAGGCAATTTAACAAAAATAGGAAAAGAGATAGAAGAAAGTGGAGTGAATGTCTTACTTTCTCCCGTTGAAATTACTAGGGAGGGTGAAAGTATATGGCTTGTTCCTGAATTAAATCAAACAGATATTCAAATGAATTATTTAGAAATGACGGAAGATATGTTTGAAAGTACAGAGGACTATCAAAATGTGATTTTATATGGTCAGGAATTGCAAAAATGGTATGAACAATTAAGTGATAATGGACAGGTGAAAATCAGAGTAAATCACTATCCCATACAAGCGAATATGACACAAGCAGATTGGGACGGATTAGGATATTTAGATTATGACCTTTCCATAGCTGGTCATTATCATGGTGGACAGCTTCGACTGCCATTTTTTGGAGCATTATATATTCCGTCACCAACTTCTGGAATAGCAAACGGATATTTTCCAAAACAGAATGAAGTAAAAGGCTTAAATCAAATTATAGATATGCAACAATACATTAGTGCCGGTTTGGGTTCAAGTGCATCTATATCTTTTTTAGATTTTCGCTTGTTTAATACACCAGAAATCAATTTAATAACCTTACGTTGCCACAAATAAATTCAAGTTTTTGAAACTGAGACATCGGAATTTTACAGGGAGTGTATTACATGAAGAAATTAGTATCAGTATCAATAAAAACGATTATCTTTTTTGTTGGTTGGGCAATATGTGTATCGGTTATACCTATACCGAATACAGCTAGTGCGGTAATCTGGAGATTTTGGGCAGAATTAATACCGCTTGTATCTATTATTGCGCTAACGCTTATCTTTTGGCTAATAGATAAAAGAAGGACACGCTTACATTTGACTGGAAAACTGGTTAATAATATCATATTAGGATGTGTAACAGGAGCAGTTTGGTTAGGCGTATCTGTTGGAATATTAGCTATAATAGGAGTTGTACATATAGATGGTAGAAATCAAATCTCTATGCTATGGTTGTGGATGATATCGGCTTTTCTCAATACTGTTATGCAAGAAATGTTGGTTCGTGGTTATTTATATCAGATGTTAAAAAGCAACTACAATATAGGTATTGCTGTTATTGTATCTACTGGCTTATTTACATTTGCACATGGTGGTGCTTTTGAGGCGGGAATTCTTCCAGTGCTTAATGTCATAACAATGAGTCTTTTTGTGACGGCAGTTTTGGAATATACAGATTCCTTAATTGCTCCGATTGTAATTCATTTTTTATGGAATGGTGTTGGTGCAATTATTTTGGGAGGAGTATCTTTGGCAGAAGATTATCCACATCTATTTAACATGGTAATTAGTGGTAATTCAATTCTGTCTGGTGGTAGTTGTAAAATTGAAGGTAGCATAATTGTACTTCTTATGAATTTGATTTTTATGGTTGGATTTATAATGGCAAATAAGAAAAAGGGTAAAATATATAAATCCTAATTTACTTTGGAGAAGAGAATGAATAAAGGAAGTTGTAAGCAGGAAACAAGTCTGACACAACTTTGTGATAAAATTATTACCATATGTAAAAGATAAGAAAACGATAAGGAGAAAGAAAATAAATGATCTCTGTATTGGTTATAGAAGATGATACCCAGATTAGCCGTCTGATCGAGTCAACGCTGACCGCAGAAGGCTATCACTGTGAATGTGCACTTGATGGGCAGATCGGAGCTGACTGTATTGAGGAAAAAGTATATGATTTGATTCTTCTGGATTTGATGCTGCCCCAAATTAGCGGCTACGAACTGCTGGAATATATCGTAACTGTCGGAACACCGGTCATCATTATTTCTGCTATGGGACAGGTCAAAGACCGCATCCGGGGACTTCGTATGGGTGCGGATGATTATTTAAGTAAGCCGTTTCAGATTGGAGAGCTTTTGGCACGTGTAGAGACGGTACTTCGCCGTACAAAGCGGATACAGGATAAGATTACGATAGATGATGTGACGCTTGATCCGGTATCCCGCCAGGTATTTAAAGATGGGCATCAGATCAATCTGACTGTGAAAGAATTTGATCTTCTGATGGAGTTGGTTGGGAACAAAAATGTGGCTTTGAGCCGTGCCAGACTGTACGAAGCAGTCTGGGAGGAAGAATACAGTGGTGAGACCAGAACGCTGGATTCTCATATCCAGCGTCTGCGTAAAAAACTGGATTGGAATGACCGGATTGTGACAGTATTTCGCATCGGATACCGGCTGGAGGTTCATCAGTGAAATTTTTCTATAAGATATTTTTAAGCATGCTGCTGGTGCTGACGGTATCCTTGGCAACCATAGAGTACCTGACGGTATCGTACAGTCTGGAGCATGCATTGCAGCGGGAAGAAAATACCGCACTCTCCCAACATCAGATGGCCAAATATTCGATCCAGACAGTGCTACTTGGCATTACGGACGATTACACAACGTCCAATATGGAAAATATCGCAAAATCGGCAGAAACGCCTCTTGGTGCTCAAAGTGGTTTGTTTTTTGCCAGTCAGAACAGTCAGTCAGGGAGAGATGAGACAGTGTATTATAATTCCTGTAAGATCAATCCTTCGGACAGAATACCGGCAACGGGAATACTGGAATACGAGATACGGGAAACGGAAAAAGACAGATATCTGCAGGTTAGAAGCAGTTTTACACTCGATACCAACAGCTTTGTGCTGGTTACAGAGAAAAATGTAGAAGAACTGTTTCAGGATGCGGATACACTGCGCAGGCGCTGTGAATTCTTTTACTGGTGCATTCTTGCTATCGGTTCATTTTTGGTGCTTGTGATTACCTTTACCTTAACAAAGCCATTGCACAGACTGCAAGGCACAACCCGGAGGTTTGCTAAAGGAGAGTATGATGTACGAGCAGAGATCAGTAGCCGGGACGAAATAGGGGATCTGTCAAAAACATTTAATTATATGGCAAAGACGATAGAAAGCAAGATGGAAGAGCTGAAGGATGCGGTCAGAAGACAGGAGGAGTTTACAGCAAACTTTGCCCATGAGCTGAAAACACCGATGACGTCAATCATAGGATATGCCGATACGTTGTATCAGAAGACTCTGTCGCCGGAGGAAGTACATCAACTGGCCGGAATCATTATGAATGAAGGCATGCGTCTGGAGGCGCTTTCCTTTAAGCTGATGGAGCTTGTTACGCTGTCGCAATCTAATTTTCAGCTAGAAGAAGCCAGGATTGATGAGGTTATTGCAGATGCTGTGGAAACGATCCAACCGACAGCAGAAAAAAGAAATGTTCGGGTGCAGCTTCAGACAGAACCAGCCTGGGTACGTCTGGAATATGATCTCTTTAAGACACTTTTATTGAATCTGATGGATAATGCCTTAAAATCGGGTACGGACCGGATAAATATACAGGGAAGCTGTGAAAAAGAACAGTATATGATTTCCATTCGTGATTACGGACGGGGAATCCCGAAAGAAGATCTGCAAAAGATCACTGAGGCTTTTTATATGGTGGACAAATCACGCTCGCGGAAGGAACACGGCGCAGGTCTTGGCCTTGCACTGGCAGTAAAAATCGCAAAGCTGCATCATACAGATCTTGTTTATGAGAGTGTGGCCGGACAGGGAACCTGTGTATCGTTTATGTTAGCAAAGGAGGCGGATGATGAAGAAGAGGAAGCTTAAAGTACTGTATATTCTTCTTACCGTGACACTGGCGTTTTTGATTGCACTGACGGGAATGTTCGTCCCCAAGCTTCTTCTGAATGCAAAGGCAAAGAAACTGGCAACTGCCACAGGGAGAATGGATAATGGAGATGTATCGCCATATACCTATACGATGGATACAAAGACCCGGATTGCCAGAGTAGAAAAGCTGGTAGAGCAGATATTTATAAGTGGTGCAGATATGTATATAAACGTACGTGATCCTCTTGACACGGAGCTTTCCTGCGAACAGGCTCAGAGGACGATAAAGAAATTTCTGATAGCATATGCGGATATGCTGGAAGAATACGGACTTTTAAGTACGGTGGAGCGTAATGATACGGACGCGCCCGTGTTCGGTTCAGGAAATGATGGGAATCTGCAGTATCAGGACAGGCTGACAGAAAGTGGGGACGCACAGTTGGAGAGAGACTGTACCTATATTCAGATGGAGCCACCGGATTTTATGGTGTCGCCGGAGGATCAGCAATTGTCTGTATGGGTGGACTCGGGTTATATCTATGATCAGTTTGTGGAGATCACCATTGATGCTGTGACTGGGCTGCCGGTTACCGTACAGTTTGGCATAGCAGGTATAGAGCCTGATGAGACCTGGTGTGAAGCCACAGCAGCAGTGCTTGAAAAAGTATATGGAATAGATTTGAAGTTTGGCGCACCCGAGATGTTGTATGAGCCTTATGCCGGAGACATGATGCGTCAGGCAGGAAAGATGGACTTTGAATATGCGTATGGTTTTTCCTGTGTAACGCAGGACAATGCGCTGCATATGGAGTATCAGTACTATAGCGAAGATACCGGGTATGCGAAAAGTAAAACCTCCCGAGATGTATATGGTGAAATATATATATGCTTTTACGGGGAATAAAGCTGTACATTTTATGGAGTCTGGTACGGCTCCACTGCGATTTGACAACTCAGACACAACTTTGCGACAGGATGGAGATAACCTCCTGCTATACTGTGGATATACGGTATAGCAGGAGGCATTTTTTATGAAAGAATCAATGACAGATGCAAGGAGAAAACAACTTTACAGGATAAAAAAACGAAAAAGAAGAAAACAATGTATAAGAGTCGCTCTTCGCATGGCAGTACTGTGTTTTCTGGTTCTGTTTGCTGTGCAGAAAACAGCAGATCTACTTCGGGTGGATGACAGTGACAGGATGGAAGATGCAGAACAGTCATACAGTGGACAGGGAGGAAAGACACGGACAAATACGGAAAAAACATGGGGAGTATTCGGAAAAGCAGATGTGCTGACACAGGAAGACAAGCTGCATAGTATAGAAGAAAGTGATGAGTATCCTGACCAGCTTAAGGAATTGGCAGAAAAAAATAGTGAGACAATTGATTTTGTCTATGATTATCCGGAAATGAAGGATAAAAAGCAAACGATTGATCTGTCACAAGAAGCCAAAACCGATACAGTACCGCTTCTATTGCAGTGGGATGAACGCTGGGGGTATATGCCGTACAGTGGAGGTCTCCTCGGCTACACCGGCTGCGGACCGACAAATCTGGCAATGGTCGTTTTGTATCTGACCGGAGATAAAACGGTTACACCGGCATCTGTAGCAGAATACGCAGAGAGTGCCGGATACAGTGTGCCGGGATCAGGTAGCAGCTGGACACTGATTAGTGAAGGTTGTGAACATTATGGGATTCATGCTGAGGAAGTGCCGATGGATGAGGAAAGAATAAAGGCAAAACTGGATGAGGGATGTCTGATCATCATCAATGTAGGACCCGGAGATTTTACAGATTCCGGTCATTTTATAACGATAATCGGATATGACAGGGACGGTTTTATCATCAATGACAGCAACAGTCGCACAAACAGTAAAAAAAGATGGTCATATGAGCAGTTGAGCAGACAGATGCGGAATCTATGGGCCATGTATAACTGAAGGGAAAAGCCAGATGTTGAACAGCTTTTGAACAGTGATATTACCATATTTTTCATATAGCAGCGATTGAAACACAAGGATTTTAGAATTTAGATATTTTTCTAAATAGTTGTTGACAATTCTGCTTCGTCAGAGTATATTATATTTAGAAATATTTCTAAATACTTTTGGAAGAAGTGATGCTATGGCTTTTGCAGATACTTTTAAGGCCTTGTCCGATCCTGCACGCCGAGAAATCTTACAGTTATTAAAGAATGGCCGAATGTCCGCCGGAGAAATTGGTAGTCATTTTCATATGACCGGTGCTACTGTTTCCTATCATCTAAAGATTTTGAAAAAGGCTGATCTGATATGGGAAACAAAAGAAAAGAATTTTATTTACTATGATTTGAATACTTCCGTTGTAGAAGAATTACTTCTATGGTTAAAAGACTTGAAAGGAGACGAATCTCATGATGAAAAAATATAAATGGTCTTTGTTACTTGGCAGCCTTCTTTCTTTAAGCCCAATCTTGATCGGATTGCTTTTGTGGAATCAGCTTCCGGCAAAGCTCCCTACCCATTTTTCCACTGGAAATACTCCAGATGGCTGGAGCAGCAAGGCAATTACCGTTTTCGGACTTCCGCTTTTTATGTTTGCAATGATGTGGTTTTGCTTTCTTTTCACCCATGTTGATCCAAAACGCCAGAACATCAGTCCGAAGCTGATCCGGGCACTTGTGTGGTTCATGGCTGCACTTTCCCCGATTGTTGTGTGCTCTAGCTATGCTATTGCTCTTGGAATAAATGTGAATATTACTCTGCTCACTTATCTGATCATTGGACTCATGTTTTTGGTAATTGGCAATTATCTGGCAAAAACAAAACAGAACTATAGTGCTGGCATTCGGATTCCATGGACACTGTCCAGTGAAGAAAACTGGAATCGCACACACCGTGTCAGCTCCAGACTGTTTATCTTTTGTGGCCTGGCTATGATCGCCAATGGATTTCTGGACTCTAAGATACTGTTATTTTTCATCATAGCAGTGTTGATCGTTATCCCATATGCATATTCTTTTTTCTTATTTAAAAAAGGAATATGATGTACACTTTTGGAACATGCCTTTGTAGCTGCAATAAGGGCATATTATAGTAATGGTGTAGATTTTATTGAGCCTTTGGATGTTAGTACCATTTTCGGGAATGGACTTGATAACGCCATAGAAGCAAGTGAAAAACTTCCTGAAGAACAGAGGGCGATACTTGTGAAAGCGGGGAAAATGCAAAACTTCTTTTCTGTACTGATTGAAAATAACTGCTTGCAGGATAGCGGAAACACAAAGAGCCGTACCACAAAGAATGATGATTTTCTTCACGGTTTCGGTATTTCTAATATGCGAAAAGCCGTTGAGAAATATGATGGTCAGTTGATGACCAAATGCGAAAACGGGAAATTTACATTGAAAATTTTAATACTAATTCCATAAAGAATATGGCTTATGAGCCTGTTGTCTATCACGGACAGCAGGCTTTTTTGCGTAGTTATATTAGAATTGAGCGAGCTAAGCGAGCGATGCTTCTTGAACGAAAGCTTGAAAAGATCGGTGTCCTATAATCTCCAACTCCCTGCATCGTGTTTCGCAGGATCACGATCCAGACACAGACCATCTCAAACAGCATATCAACCCGCAGATACGTTGTGCCCCAGTACAAAATTTCTGCACTGTCTGTACTTGCAATAAAGCCGACCAGATACGTTGCAATCGTATATGCCATGATCATAACCATCACAGCCCATCCACATCCAAGCAGGAGCGCTGCCTTTAACCCGGAAGTGATCCTGTCATATTTACCCGCACCATAGTTCTGTCCGCTGTAGGTTGCCATGGTAGAACCCAGCACCGTGACCGGCAGTCCCCATATTTCAAAAACTTTTCTTGCCGCAGTATGTGCTACGATCACAGAAGTTCCAAGTGTATTGATTCCAGTCTGTAAGATCAGCGTGCCAAGATTTACAAGGCTTGACATCATTCCCATGGAAAGCCCTCCGGATAACATCGTACGCACTTCTGTTTTTTTCAGCTTAAAATGTCTGCGCTCCACCTGAAGGATTGGAAAATGTTTTTTGATATGGATCACGCAGAGTACCACAGATACCACCTGTGAGATCACGGTTGCCACCGCGGCTCCGCCAACTCCCATGGAAAATGCCAGAATACATACATAATCCAGAATCACATTCAACACAGCTGCAAGAATCAGAAAAATAAGCGGCGTCAAGGAATCTCCGATTGCCCGCAATACATTTGCACACATATTATAGGCAAGTGTCACAAACATCCCAAGCACTAAGATACTGATATAGGTATACGCCATCTCTTTTTGCTCTGCCGGCACATGCATCACTGCAAGGAGCGGACGCAAAAAAATAAATACACCTGTCACCAGTATTGCTGCCGTTATAAATCCTAAAAGAATTGTCCCCGCAACACTCTTTTTTAATTTTTCGTTATCTCCCGCTCCAAAATATCTTGCCGTCACAACAGAAAAACCAAGTGTTAAACCGTTAAAAAATCCTGTCAGCAGATTATAAAGAATTGAAACGGAACCAACCGCTGCAAGTGCACCCTCACCAAGAGTACTGCCTACAATTTTCGTGTCGATCAATCCATAGAAAAGCTGGAACAGATTTCCCAAAAATACCGGAATTGCAAACTGCAAGATCAGTTTTACCGGTTTTCCCTCTGTTAAATTTGCACCATTACGTTTCATTTTACTTTTTTCTCCATTTCCCGTTTTCTGCTCTCAAAATAAATAAAATGATCGATCGCATCTAAAATATCGGAAAAATCTTCCCGCGGTGCAAGATCAATGTATCGTTTTAAGAGTTCTTCTTCCTGATCTTTGTATCTCCCATAGAAAATATCATACAGATTATGTCCGCGCAGATATATTTTTATCTCCTCCATATGAGCTTTGATATCAGAAATGCTCTGCATCTCAAATCCGAGCACCTCCGTCAGATGCTTTCCGCTGCTAAGACGATGTAAATACTCCTTCCATTTTTCAAACAGCGTCTCATAAAATGCTTCCTCAGATTTGACCACGCCAAGTTCGGTCATCACTTTGGGGTTGAAAAAATAGTTTTCAAATGAATAATACTTTAAAATCAGGACATTTTCCGGTCTGACCTTTGGCAGAGTGTCAACATCCTCCAAATTCCGCTGCTCATAGTAACGACAGAGCTGCCGCCCTAACTCCATACGGTCTTTTCCATCCCCATCACGTATCATCAGAAACTGATCCCGCAGATAGATTTGGTTCATATATTTTAAGTTTGCGTAGGTTTTGATATTCGTACAACTGTTTGTCGTGATGATCGCAATTCTTGAGAGTTTTCCGCTCTCATCATAAGTCTCCGAATAATATTTCCGGATTAGAAGCGGCAGACGGCTCTTGTCCTGCTTGCCCTCCACGATAAATACAAAGTTCACATTCATCAGATCATTTGCCGTGTAACCGAGATCTTCGAGGATCGCACTCACGTCTGTCTTTTCACACATCTTCGAATAGCCTTCGCCGTCTAAAACAATCTGTCTGATCTGCCTGCTGTTAAAGTTCGCCAATAGATTTGGCGAGTGCGTGGAAAAAATCACCTGGTTTTTTCTGGACAGGCGGTATAAAATCTCCCCGGAAACTTTTTGCAGTTTTGGATGCAGGAAAATCTCCGGATCCTCGATCATAAGAATGCTCGGAATCCGCCCTTCCGTCCCCGTATAAGTTTCAAGCAGAGACAGCATGTAGATACTGCGCATACCTTTTCCCATCTTTGCCACCGGCCTGGTCAGATTCTGTGCCGGATTGTGGATCTCAGTCGTAACTTTTAACATCCGCTCCACATCCCGGTTCATCGAGTATAAGATCTCATCCTGCCCGCCGTTCTTTTTATAATTCCGATTTACTTTTCTTGCAAATTCATCCAGATTTAACTGGTATAGTTTGTAATCCAAAAGTTTCGCCGTCTCAAATGCATCCAGTTCTGCCGGTGTTTTCTTCTCGATCAGACCGATACATGAAAAACAGTGCCCACATTTTTTCGCCTGATTAAACATACAGGTGTCCGCTCGCATCCGTTTTAACAGCTCATCCTCCTGCAGCATTAAAAGATCTCCCTGCAGCTGGTTTAGATCACGCTCCGCATCCAGATAATAGATCTTCGGGAACACCTGCGGAATGCAGGAATTATTCTTATGTTCCTTATCCTGATAACGCACCCAGCCATCCCTGTGTGCGATAAACGTAAACTGCAGTACGCCGCCTGTCGCTTCCTCGTTCAGAGAAAATGACGGCAGCTTTTTGCAGAAATCCTCAAGCCACGTCTCATATCTTTTATACTGGCTGACCACCCCGTTCTGGTGCAGCCATTTTAAATCTTCAATGGAAAATTCTAATGACACATCCATCTCAATGTTAGCACAGTCACCGTCAAAATCTTCGGAAGAGATGCGGTAATCCCCAAAAGCTGCACGGATTGCCTCTAAGATCGTTGTCTTTCCGGTATTATTCTGTCCTACCAGAATCAGCGCATTTTCAATGTTGTCAATCTTCATCTCATGGATCGCTTTAAAATTTTTGATATGGATACCGGTCAGCTTCATGGTGTTTCCTCCCACATTACTTTCATTCATATCACGTGCAAAATCGTCACATGATCCAATTCGCCGTTTGCTTACGCTCATGATACCTTTTATTCTATCACTGAAACGTCTGCCCGTCATCACTCTTTGCCAGAATCTGTTTTATCAGAATTATTAAAAAATACACCACAAAATATAAGTTATCCTTTACAATATCTTATCAGTGTGCTATAACAGAACTTGTCGAAACTAATATTTCATATTAGCAGAGTAGAACTCTGTGCGTTAAGTGCCATGTGAACAGGGAGTTGTCACACGGACGAAAAACAAAGGCGCTGCTTTTGTTTGCGGTACAGAATTCGCATCCCGCTGCTGCATAAAGGTATTTATGTCTCCTCTATGTGGTTTTAGGAAACTGCTAAGGAAGGAGGCTTTTTTTATGAAAAAATTAAAGGAACTGTATCAACAATCACTTCAGGAACTGTGCCACACAAAGACGGTCGTGCTCTGCGGACTCTTAGCTGCACTCGCCATCGTCTTAAGTATGGTCGCAAGCATCCAGCTCGGTCCTTACATCAAAATCGGTTTTTCCGGTCTGCCAAACCGCATTGTTGAATTTTTATTCGGTCCTGCAGTCGGATGTCTCTTTGGCGGTGCACTCGACCTCTTAAAGTATGTCTTAAAACCGGATGGTCCGTTTTTCTTTGGATTCACCTTTAATGCCATGCTTTCCGGTCTGATCTACGGCACCCTGCTCTACCGTCGTCCGGTCTCCATCAAACGTATCGTGATCGCTGAGTTTCTCGTAAAACTGGTCATCAACTGCGGTCTGAATACGCTCTGGATCTCCATGCTCTACGGAAAAGGCTTTATCGCACTGCTTGGCCCTCGTGTCATCAAAAACGTGATCATGCTGCCGATCGACAGCTTTATCCTGTTCTTTGCGCTGACCTATGCGAGAAAGATTGCGGCGCAGTTTGGATTTTTCACGGTAAAATCAGGCGCGAAGGAACGTGCCTGATGGGTAAAATCTGATAGTGGATTCTTTTTAGAATTGCAAGTCAAAGTTCAGAATCATAGATTGTATCCTGCGCTGGCATAGCTATGATCGTAAACAAAATGCAGAGATGTGTATCCGTAAATGAATATACATCTCTGCATTATTTTTTTCTTTATTGAAACTGCTTAAACGCCTCTCTTTGGCAGTAATCATATCAGAAAGCCGATGTAATTGTAATGATTACATTTAATATTTCTCGCCATAATGCCATTTCATTGATTTTTGATCGTAAGCGCCAAATATTCCTGCGGCTAGCCAAGAACCTCCTCTAAATCCATAATTATAGTTAGACTATTTCACTACAACAACTACAATTATGGAGGACAACATCATGGCAAACATACGTAAACCCCGTGTTTCAAAAGAGGAACAACTGAAACTTATCAATGAATGCCGTTCCAGCGGCATGACAGATAGCGACTGGTGTCGTGAGCACGGCATCGCTGTCAGTACCTTTTATTACTGGGTAAAACAGCTTCGCAGGGAATCAGCCCAGATCCCGGAACCGGCTTATGGTCATTCGGAGCATCCCCGTCCCAGACAAGATGTGGTTCCCATTGATATCATACCGGAACACTTTCCACTGCAATACAACAATCCATCCCCTGACACTTACCATACTTTAGAGATTATTCTTGGTTCTGCTACGATCAGGGTCTCTGATAAGACGGATCCGGAACTGCTGTCCCGAACGCTGCAGATCCTGAAGGCAGTTATATGTTAGGCGATATCTCCGGGCTGGAACGGATCTACATCGTCTGTGGTTATACTGATATGCGCAAATCCATTGACGGCCTCTGTGCCGTGGTGGAGGATCAGCTGAAACTGGATCCGGCATCCAGTGCTCTATTTCTGTTCTGCGGCAGACGCAGAGACCGGATCAAAGCCCTGTACCGTGATGCTGACGGTTTTGTACTGATCTATAAAAAGCTGACGGTACATGGTGGATACCAGTGGCCCAGGAAACAGTCCGAGGTCAGAAACCTGACATGGAGAGAGTTTGACTGGCTCATGTCCGGTATCGATATCGACCAGCCAAAGGCTCTGAAGCCGGAATAAAAACATGCACAGAAAAATGCCTGTAAACCGCATATTTTCGGCATTTTTCAGAGGTGATTATCCTTTAGGAAAACTGCTTTTTCTGGTATAATAAAGGTATCAGAACCAAGGAGAAAAAGCATGGCTTCCAGTGCAAAGGACATTCAGCTGCGAGAGCTGATGGATACCGTTTCACAACTGAAGACAATGATGGCCGAACAGACAGAGCTGATCCGTTCCCTCAGAACAGTCATTGATGAAAAGACTGCCCATGAAGCAGTGCTGCAGGAACAGGTGGACTATCTGACGAAGAAGCTTTTCGGCACCTCCAGTGAAAAGACACCCTCTGACATCCCGGGACAGCTCAACCTGTTCAACGAGGCAGAGGCAGAACAGGACCCTTCCCTTCCGGAAGAAGACTGCATTGAGGAACCCAGCCCCAGAAAGAAAAAGGCGACCCATGCAGAACTTTTCAAAGGTCTTACGGTACATAAACAGGTGATACCTCTGGCAGAGGAAGATAAGATCTGTCCGGTATGCGGTACACCCATGAAACGCATCGGGGAAGAATATGTCCGCAGGGAGCTGGTATTCACTCCTGCCAGATGTGAGATCTACGAGTACTATACGGAAAGCTATGGCTGTCCCAACTGTAAAGAGGGAAACGGTGATACCGAAAAAGCTGTGATTACCAAATCCAAAGCAGCACCGGCACTCATTGGGAAGGGACCCGCTTCTCCTTCTACAGTTGCATGGACGATCTACCAGAAGTATGCAAACGGCCTGCCCCTTTACCGCCAGGAAAAGGACTGGAAGGAATACGGGGCAGCCATCAGCCGTACGACCCTTGCCAACTGGATCATCTACAGTGCGGAGCATTATTTCCGTCCACTGTACGATTACTTCCACCGTCAGCTTCTGCTGAGGGAGTTCCTCATGGCGGACGAAACCCGGGTACAGGTTCTGAAGGAACCCGGGCGAAGTGCTGAAAGCCAGTCATTCATGTGGCTGTTCCGCACTGGGGAAGATGGTCAGCCCACCATTCTTCTGTACGGATACACTCCGACAAGAAGCGGAAGCAATGCGGCAGACTTCCTGAATGGTTTTCGTGGTTATCTGGAAACGGATGGCTACCAGGGCTACAATAAAGTGTCCGGCATAAAACGCTGTTCCTGTTGGGCACATATCCGCAGATACTTCGTGGATGCCATTCCGAAAGGGAAACAGCTGGATTACAACCAGCCAGCAGTACAGGGTGTCCACTACTGTGACCGCCTGGCAAGACTGGAAAGCACCATTACCAGTAAGTGCGGAGCGGATCATGAAAAAAGGAAACAAATGCGTCTCGAGAAGGAAAAGCCGGTTCTCGAGGCCTTTTGGGCGTGGGTTGACAGCCAGCATCCCACCCGAAACACCCGTCTGGACAAAGCGCTGACCTATGTGAAGAACCGCCGGGAGACGTCCATGACTTATCTGGAGGACGGTAAGTACGTAATCATCCGTACCTTGACTTTTTAAAAATGCCGCCCATCGGGCGGCACATTTTATTTCTTCTTTTTGGTTCGAAATCCTTCCGGTAATTCATCTGACCATGGTAAAAGCCGATTTAGATCATCCGGCTTTGGAAAAGGTCCCATTTTACGAAGCTCGTCTAATACATAGGAAAGATATACATATGGCTTCAGTCCATTCAGCAGGGCAGTTTCAGCGATACTGTAAACAACTGCGCTGGCATCTGCGCCACGGATGCTCTTGGCAAACAGCCAATTTCGGCGGCCTACTGCAAAATTTTTGATTGCACGTTCCGCACTATTATTATCAATGCTCAGATGCCCATCGTCCAAGTACCTGCGAAGATAGGTTTCCTGATTCAGCGTATACAAAATGGCATCACCAATAAGGGAAGAGCTGTCTACAGAATCTTCCATCGAATGCAACCATTCAAACAGGGCATCCACTACCGGACGCGACTGCTTCTGGCGTTCCTGATACCGTTCTTCCGGTGTCTTATCTTTGATCAGTTCCTCCACTTTATACAGGATTCCGATCCTCGTCATTGCCTGATATGCAACGGTTTCTTTCAGCTGCTCCTTTGTGAAATCCTTTTTTAATGCCGTGAGCGCAGCATCAAAACGGCGTCTCGCATGGGTAAAGCATCCTGTTACGGTAATGGAATCGTTCAGTCCATGATACGCCTGGTATCCATCACACGTCAGATATCCATGAAATGTATCTCCAAGGAAGTTTACCGGGTGATATCCGGCACGCGTTCTCTCATAATCAAAGAGAACCATCGGTGGGGATTCACTGTAACGGTCTGTCAGATATACCCACATCCAGTTTTGAGATGATCCTTTCTGATCCGGTTCATCAATTACCTGAATCCTGGTCTCATCACAATGGATGTATCTGCTCTTTAGGAATTCTTCCTTCATCTGCCTATAAAGCAGTCCCAGATACCGGTCTGCACAGCTGATGATCCAGTTTGCCATTGTTTTTGTTGAAAGATTTAAGTCATACCTTGCGAATTCCCGTTCCTGTCTTGCCAGCGGCATGCCATTGACATACTTTGCATTCATGACTCCGGCAACCAGCGAAGGAGTAGCAATGCTTCCCTTGATCAGCGGCAGCTCTTTTTCCGGCCGGATCATAGCACTACATTTGGGACAACTATATACATAGGTAACTTCTTCCACCACTTCAAAGGTGGATGGGATGAATTTCAGTCGTTTTACGACTTCTTTTGTGACGACTTTATACTTTGTTCCACAGTCCGGACAATAGCGGTCTTCGCCGGTCAGTTTATATTCGATTGTTTCTGTCACTTCGAAATTAGAAAGATCTTCTTCTTTTTTGCCGGTGCGTTTTTTCCGTTTGTGCGATGGAATCACGATTTCCTCTTCAATCTCAGCAGTATCCGTATCTGCATTGGCCTCAGCCTCATTAAACAGATCCATCTGTTCATATCCATCTGCGTATTTTTCACTGGAAGAACCGAAACGTCTTCTTTGTGCAAGTGCAAGACGGTCTGAAAGCATTGCGTTCATAAATTCCAGTTCCTTCTGCTTGTCTTTCAGAAGCTGTACCTCGGTCTCTTTTTTTTGAACCTGATTCTGCATGATTCTCATAACTTCCATCATGTTTTCGCGGCTCATGTTATTCAGCTGTTCCTCTGTAAAAAACGGATCCATCCGGTAATCTCCAAACTCTTATATGATAATTCCAGTATAGCATAGAAAGTCCAGCTGTTCGAGAAAAATCAACGTTTTACTGTGTAGGAATATATACCGATATCCACAAGGATTTCGTGCTTTTTGCGAATTGACAAATCCGTTCTTTATACAACAATCTTTGGATGTCTTTCTTCAAAGGCTCCCTTTGGAGTAAGTGAAAGACCATCACACAGCCAATGCATTTCTTTCAGGGTCACTTTCTGTAATTCATCCGGAGTATCCGGCCAGTGAAAGGAATCTTTGTCAAGCCTCTTCATCAGAATCCAGAAACCGGATCCGTCCCATTGCAGAATCTTAATAGAAGTCCGCCTGCGGTTGCAGAACGCAAACATGCAGCGCGAATAGGGATCAAGTTTGAATTTTAGCTTGATAATTGCAGCCAGTCCGTGATAGCTTTTTCTCAGATCGGTAGCTCCACAGGCAAGGTAAACGGTTGTGCCACCTGCCAGATCAAGCATGATCTTTCAGCCCCTGGATCAGAACACGAAAAAATTCCGCCGGGCATTCAGGCATCACTTCAATCCGAATAGCGTTTGTGATAAAAATGCGGACTGGAGACGGGCTGATATTCAAAGTCTCATTCTTTGAAATTTCTTTTTCCGTTGGCATTTTTGCAAAAATCATATCTGTATCCGATTGTTCGTCCAATTTTTTCAGCTTGCGCATCCAATAATTCATTGAAGAGACTGGAACGTGATGTTCCTGACACCATGTTTTACAAGTCTGCCCACTGAATTGAAATTCATGGATTCTTTCAGACCACAGTGTGATTTTTTCATCTGTTTTCATAATGATACAATTTCCTTTCTTTGTTATGAAAAGAGTGTATCAGAAAAATATAGTTGCTGACAGATACGGATGATTACGTACTTACAAAAGAGAAGCAAAGAAAGAAGATGTTACTGCCGCGAGTCCTTTTCTCTCAATGGTTGGTACGGTTTTTAATCGTACTCCCTTATATTCGCTTCTTTCCTCTCCATCAAACTCGACTCCGCTGACATGATGGCCTTTACGGTTGTAGCAGGTCACAGCGTGACCTAATTCCACCATCCGGGTGGACAATTCCTCCACGACAATCTCTATACCGCCTTCGCGGGAAGGAATGCGCTTGTGACCGAGCATCGCTATCCTAAGCTGACCGCTCTTTTTCTCTTTCATGCAGCCACCTCCAATTTGGCTGACTTCGCCTGAGAATTCTCCTCAAAAAGTGTCCCTATTATCACTGCAGCACCATCTGGATTCAGGTACACAGTACCGCCCAGCTTATGGATTTCTTTATAGAAGTGACCAGCAAAAGGTCCGATACGGCAGGCCATGATGTAAACAATCGGATGCTTAATTCGATGTTCCTTTATGTACTTACAGCAAGCCTTCAATGCCGCAACATCATAATAAATTGCCTGTGCAGGTCCAATCTGAGGAACATCTATCTTGAAACAATGTACATTGTGGAATTCAAACTCCTGATCATTGATTCTGGTCACACCATCCACTTTTATTTCGTCCATGCAGCCGTCACCGTTAGCTTTACACCTGTCTCTTATACACATCTCCGAGCCCACGAGACTAGCGCTCATC
>ENA-OWYG01000614-OWYG01000614.1-human-gut-metagenome-genome-assembly--contig:-NODE-614-length-21795-cov-38.903542_pt1 | contig 21795 bp, 17 predicted proteins | sample MGYA00249747_ERZ652080 | MGnify/ENA primary metagenome ERZ652080 (study PRJEB26925, sample SAMN05827071) | human gut metagenome | biome: ENVO:2100002; feature: ENVO:00000062; material: ENVO:00002003...
AGGGCAACTACAAGTACCCCGAAGGCTTCGACCCGAACACCAACGAGTGGATCGCTGGTTACGAGAAGCAGCGCGAGGAGTGGGAAGCCCAGTACGCCGCCGCTCACGACCTGTGGGAAGAGCACAAGGAGTTCGTGGCCAAGGAACTGGCAAATGCGGCCGAGTCCGCTGCCGCCGACGGCCAGAACCAGAAGGAAGAGAAGCCGGTCGAGGAGACCTCCAACTACTCTTCCGCTGCTCCGGCTACCGGTACCCTCGCCGACTCCGATCAGCTCGCCGCCCTGCGCGACCAGCTGCTCGGCAAGTGAGTTCGCCATCGGGCGACTGACGCCTGACGTATAGTCAAAACCCGGTCTCGCTTCGGCGGGCCGGGTTTTGCCGTTGTGTGCATGAACCTCGAAACATGGCATGATGGGGGGGGAGCATGATTCGAATAGGATTGACCGGTGGTATTGCGGCGGGCAAAAGCACGGTGTCCACAAGACTGCGGGAGCTCGGCGCAGCGCTTATCGACTATGACGAGCTCGCGCGCCGAGTGGTGGAACCGGGCGGCGTCGGTCTTCGTCGTATAGCGGAATGTTTCGGCCCCGACGCGCTGACCGATCAGGGGCGGCTCAACCGGCGATGGATCGCCGAGCACGTGTTCGCCGGGCCCGACTCGGAACGGTTGCGGAGGAAACTGGACGATATCGAGCATCCGTTGATCTATGATCTTGCGCTGTCTCGGGAGCGGCAGGCGGTCGCGGACAATCCAGATGCCGTGGTCGTGCATGATGTTCCGCTGTTGGCGGAAGTCCTGGACGCCATGCCCATGCGATTCGACCGTATCGTCACCGTCGAAGCGCCCGAACAAGTACGGGTCGACAGAATGGTGTCGACCCGCGGCATGACGCGAGATGATGCGCTTGCGCGCATTCGCCACCAGTCCAGCCCGGAACAACGCCGTGTCATAGCCGACGCGGTGATCGATTCCACGCAGCCGATGGGTCGAATGCTCGAAGCCGTCGATGCGCTGTACGAACAGTGGCTGGCGGAATCATAATGCGATGATGCGGTCGGCGAGAGCCGCGGTCTCCTCGTTGTGCGTCGTGTAGATCACGATCGCTCCGTTGTCGGCGAAATCACGCAGGTGACGCATGACCATGGCGCGGTTGTCGGCATCGAGGGCCGCTGTTGGCTCGTCCGCCAGTATGACGCGCAGCGATTGACGGATGAGAAGCCTCGCGATTGCGACTCGTTGTTGTTCGCCTCCACTGAGTGTGTAGATAGGTCTATTGCCGTAGCCCGTCAGATTTACGGCTCGCAATGCGCGTCTGATGAGCCGACTTCTATCTGCCGATGGTATTCCGACGCTGCGCAGAGCCAGAATCAGATTTCTGTTCACCGTCCATTGCTCCACCAGGGCGTAATTCTGGAACATGAATCCCATGACGTTGCGGTGCATGAGCCGTCGGCCCTTTCTGGAGGCAATTGTTTGCCCATCATAGGTAATTGTTCCTGAACTTGGCTCTTCCAAAAGACCTAGGACATTCAACAAAGTGGTTTTGCCACATCCGCTTTCTCCGGTCAGGGCAACCATGTCACCGGGACTGAACGTCAGGTTCAGTCCTTCCCATAAGGTGCGGTCGTCGATTCGATATGTCAGATTATGCGTGATCAATAAGGCGCTCATGATTGATGTTCCTTACGTGGTAAGTGATTGCTGATACAGGTTTGTGGATGGCGATCAGGGATGTTTGATACTGTCGGCGCGCAGCCGCGAATCGTAAAGCACTGTGGTTGCCAGCGAAACGACGATGAATAGTAAGGAAACCGAGGTCGTGGAAACGGCGTTGTAACCTCCTATGAGCAACTGGATCGGAAGAGATGCACTGCATAACGCCGCTGCTAGGAACAGTATCGATTGAAAACGGAGATATGACGGCGCTCCATGCATATATTCCACGAACATAATTTGACGTCGGAGTGTGCATAGTGTCAAAGCCACCATGATTGCGCCGCCCAGCAGACATGTTATGGATATGCAAGCTGTGATGGAAAAATAGTTCATTTCCTGAGTTGTTCGTGCCAAACGAGTTTGTATCTCGTCGTGCCGATTGACGACCGAAGCCACCAAAGAGTCCACGCCCTTTTCCCGTAGGATTTCGAGCAGCTGATGGCGGGAGCTGTAATCGAAGGTCATGCCGCCGGTGGACACCATCGATGTAGTGGTATCGCCAGAGAGCAGTGACGGGTCAATGACAACAACAGGAACAGAGGAAAGGCCATCGGTGTTGGAAGGGGTGTCAAATGCCGATAAGACAGCATCTCTTGGTCTGGATTCAATGGAGATGCTCGTGCGATTGATGGCGGGCAGACTCTTTCCCTCTTCTGCCGCCAAACTTTGCTCGAATGAGTATGCGCGAAGCACATTGTTCGTAATGGATTCGCTGTTCCATTGTTCATTCTCGGGCATAATCACACTGATTCGTGCAAGTGTCGTGTTGTTTCGTATAAGATGATGAAGCCTTGCCGTACGGGAATCCATGAGGATGCAGGGCTGTGGGTCTTGCGAGCTATCCACCCACGTGCATCCTAGCCGGAATGAGGCGAATCGCGTATGTTCTGATTGGGAAGTTTGTTCGACGAAGTCGTTCCATGAGGGCATGGAACGAGCTCGGTTTTGATCGCTGCTATACCACAGTTGCAATTGGAATCCGTCGTTGGATGACAATTGATGCTCCAATGTTGTTTTCAGTGTTTGGGATTGCCGCCATTTGAAGTTCGTAACGTTCAAACTGGCAGAGCTGAGAGCGAGAACGATGATTGCCATGATGCAGCCGGAAGCCATGAGAAAACGTAAAGGGCGCTTTCCTTGGATTAATTTGAGTGCGTTCGGCACCAGAACCCTTACTAGAGCAATCGACAATGACAAGGCAACCAATGCCATGCACGTTGTGGCGATGATGATGGAGAGGAATACCTGACCGGCGAATCCTAAGGGAGAAGCGAAAGGCCAGAAGATCGCACCAATGGAAATCCAAGTCATCCATCCGATGCAGACGCAGATGATGAAAAAGAACGCATGCCGCAGGAATTGCCTCATAATAATGCCGGTTGTTCTCATGCCATGCAAGGCTTGTATCGCGCAAACGCGTGAAGCTGTCGACACGGAAAGCGCGCCGGACACAAATACTACAGCAAGTCCGGCGAATATGACTTGGGCGAGGGAATTGGAGAAGAATTGTTTGGTGATTTGTGTGATGCCGATGGGGGTTGCTCTGTTAAGTTCGAATCCTTGGCGCCGTATGGATTTGGCTACTGAAGCGGTATCCCGTGGTGATCCATAGAGAAGCCATCTTCCCAATGGGTCGGTGAATCTGTCTCCGCGTTGCACACGTGTGCGCGGCCCGAACCCATAATCCGGGTATGGCGAATTCGCATGCATGCCGTTGCCGTCTAATGCGCCGAAAATAGAAATTACGCGTCTGTTGGTACCGTGACCGTCCGGCTCATAGGAGACTCTCGCGAGTACGACATGATGGGTCGCTGCGAGACCGGTCAATGTCGATAGAGGCTGCCCGTGCGCGTCGGAAATTCCAATATCGTAGCTAGGGCCGGAGGGATAGGTTTCTTCGTTATTTTGCGCATAGAATCCTGCTGCGAGAGTGATGAGAGCCACGGCCAATATACTGGCGATTTTATAAGTCCAGTGCATGATACACCTTATTCCCGGTAACAATGTGTTTGTGCGGCGGACGATAGGAAGTTCGCTCGCCGCACATTCAATAAATGGTGTGGATGCTGCGAAATGATTCAAGCATCAAATCCATAGAAAGCTTGATCCACTTTGCCGCATACCGCGTAAGTCCTTGCGTAGGCCCAGATTCCCGCTTCCTTGACGCCGCTGTATGCGTATACATTATCGGCGTTCAAAACCGAGGAATGATGCCGACGGGAATTGTGGAGGAAATTGGAGTAGACATCTCCACATCCGCCCCACAAGGTGGTTCCATATTGCCATGTTCCACCGTAGGGATATGAAACATCAACGGTGCTGATGCCAGCATCCCTTTCTGTGGGAACGCTGCAGGAGACTTTCACTGAAGTACCGACTTCATTGGCGTTTGCGGGAATGATAAGTGTTCCGCTTGCGCCGAGAGCAAGCGTTGCCGCCAGTAGGCCTCCGGTGATTTTCTTTGCGATCATGAGTGCTCCTTGTTGTTCTTCATTGAGCGGCTGTTTTGCCGCATGCAACACGGTAAGACGCCAATGAGGAGCGAACGAAGTCTGTGTGACGGGAATCGTCACAGTGCTACGATTGCGTTTGACGGAGGCGATTTGGGGAGGGGTACTTATGAAGAACGGGCGCCCGATTCGGCTTGCCTTGGTGGACAACGATCGTTGCTCTGCGGAGATGATGGCTTTGCTTATTGGCAGGACGATTCCCGAGGCGCATATGCTATGGGTTACGGATAATCCCAGTCTTGCCTTGGAACGTTGTCTGTTCGATCCGCGGAAGCCGGACATCCTTATTTGCGATCTCATGATGGACGGGCTGAACGGAGTGCGGCTGACGGAACGTATTCGACAGCGGAACGTGCAGGTTGGCGTCATCGTAGTCACTTCGTATGACCTGGCGACCTATGGTGAGGATATCGCGTGTTGCGGAGCCCAAGCGTTGATTTCGAAAAGAGATTTCGCAGCGACCATACGCGAGGCGGTCAAATCGGTGTTTGACGGGGGAACATACCCTCATGGTTGGGGTTTGCATAGCCTTGAAGAGACATTGCATACGGTGGATGCCGCACAGCCGGAAGCGGATGGTGCCAGGCTCTTCTCCGATCGAGAGCTGGCGGTGTTGCGTCTCTATGCACATCGTGTACCGACCGTTGAAATTGCGCGCCGCTTGGGAATCGGTGTCGAAACTGTGTACAGCTATGTGAAACGAGCCATGCGCAAGGTCGGTGTTACGAGGCGCGGCGAACTCCTTGATTACTGTGAGCGATACCATGTTCTGTGACGGCAGCCGTTTTCTTAGACGTCGCTTCCGCGATTTCGGGAAGTCTTGGCATGGCGAAAAGATCGCGGCGCTAGCCTGCGCCTTGTGCATAGCCGCTGATACGGTCATCGAATCGTGTATCAATCCGGTTTGGGATGCGTGGACCCTGTGGGTGGGTCTGTTGTTCGTCATCCTGTCGTTGCTCTGCGTGGCATTCCCGTTCGGCGGCAATATCGCGTTGGCGATCTTATGGTGCGTGGTGTTCCCCTTGCCGGTGGATCTGTCCATGTCGGTGAGCGTGGTGATAGCCGAGCCATTAATCGTCCTCTCCTATCAACGCATATGGTGCGGCGTGGTGTTGGCGGTGGCTGTGACCGTATCTCGCGTGGCGCAGCTGATATGGCAGTATGGGTTGCCGATGGATTGGGATGCCGGGGCGTTGGTGTCCGTTGTGCCTTGGACCGTCATGCCGGCGTTGGCGTGCGTTGGAATCGGTCTGCTGCTGAATTGGCATCATCGTGAGGGGGAGAGGGAGTCGGAAGCGCGTGGCAGGGCCGAATCGTTGGATTTGGCGGCAAGGCTGCATGATGCGACGACCAATGATCTCTCATATCTCATCATGAGCATCGACAGGATCATGTCGGAACACCCTTCGCAAGGAGAGTCGATGGACTTGCCACTGTTGCGCGAAGTGGCTCAACGGGCGCTCGATCAGACGCATGATGTCATAGCGGTTCTCGCAAAGCACAATGTCGGTACTGCGCGAATCCCGCGATGCCATGCGCGTCGCTCCGGAGAAGCCATCGTTCCGATCGATGCAGGTCGATTCGAGGCCGAGATCGAACGGCACCGGCGGGAACTCGCAGCGCTTGGTTTCCGAGGCGAGGTGGTTGTGTCCGATCCCTTCGATCTCCTAAGTCGGTTTGACGAGAAAACTATCCAGTTGACGCGGTCGTTGCTGGAAGAGACGTTTGCCAATATCGCCAAGCACGCGGATCGCGAACAAGGGTATGTACTCGCCATACAAGTGCGGCAAGACGGACTATACGTATCGGTGGCTGACGTTCCCGCCAAGATGGCGGATGGAGCATTGGCGGAATCTCCGAGAACATTGGGCATGGGATTTGGAATGTCTCATCTGCGTCAATCAATTACGCGGAGCGGTGGTTGGCTGCGCATCCAAGAGGAAGACGGGTATTGGAGTTGCCTAGCGTATATTCCGATATATCATCGGGATACAGCGTGAATCGGAAGGAAACAGCGCATGGGATTCAACATCGAACGTGTGGACAAGCCGTTTGTGGTCAAATCGCCGTACCGACCATCCGGAGACCAGCCGAAGGCCATCGAGGAACTGGCCACGCGCATCGAGAACGGCGAGAACGACGTGGTGCTCATGGGCGCCACCGGCACCGGCAAAACCGCCACCACCGCATGGCTGATCGAACGGCTGCAACGTCCCACGCTCATCATCGAGCCGAACAAGACGCTCGCCGCGCAGCTGTGCGCCGAATTCCGCGAGCTCATGCCCGACAACGCGGTGAGCTATTTCGTTTCCTACTACGACTACTATCAGCCGGAGGCCTACATACCGCAGACCGACACCTATATCGAGAAAGACTCCAACATCAACGACGATGTGGAACGTTTGCGCCATCAGGCCACGGCCAACCTGCTGACCAGACGCGACTGCGTGGTCGTGGCCACCGTCTCCTGCATCTACGGCCTGGGCACTCCTGAGGAATACGCCGGGCGTATGCTGTTTCTCGAGGAAGGCCAGCAGATCAATCGCGACGACCTGCTGCGCCGGTTCGTGGCCATGCAGTACAAGCGCAACGACATCGCCTTCACCCGCGGCACGTTCCGCGTGCGCGGCGATACGGTCGAAATCATCCCCGTCTACGAAGAACTGGCCATCCGCATCGAATTCTTCGGCGACGAAATCGACCGCATCTCCACCCTGCATCCGCTGACCGGCGATGTGATCGCCCATGAACCGCAGGTCCATATCTTCCCGGCTTCCCACTATGTGGCCGGGCCGGAGCGTATGGAACGCGCGCTCAAAACCATCCGCGAGGAGCTTGACGGACGGTTGTCCGAACTGCGCAAACAGGGCAAGGAACTTGAGGCGCAGCGTCTCGACATGCGCACCACCTATGACCTGGAGATGCTCACCCAGGTGGGCGTGTGCTCGGGGGTCGAAAACTATTCGCGTCATCTCGACGGCCGCGCGGCCGGCACGCCGCCGCATACGCTGCTCGACTTCTTTCCGGATGATTTCCTGCTGGTCATCGATGAGTCGCATGTTACCGTGCCGCAGATCGGCGCGATGTACGAGGGGGACGCCTCCCGCAAGCGCACGTTGGTCGAACACGGGTTCCGCCTGCCCTCCGCGATGGATAACCGACCGCTCAAATGGCCGGAGTTCCTGCAGCGCGTCGGCCAGACCGTGTATCTGTCCGCCACGCCCGGCGACTACGAGTTGGGCTTGTCCGACGGGGTGGTCGAACAGATCATCCGTCCGACCGGCCTGCTGGACCCGAAGATCGACGTGCGCCCGGTCAAGGGGCAGATCGACGATCTGCTCGCCGAGATCAAGGCCCGTGTGGCCAGGAACGAGCGCGCGCTGGTCACCACCCTGACCAAGAAGATGGCCGAGGATTTGACCGACTATCTGCTGGAACGCGGGATCAAGGTCGAATACCTGCATTCCGATGTGGATACGTTGCGGCGCGTCGAACTGCTGCGCATGCTGCGCGAAGGCAAGATCGATGTGATTGTCGGTATCAACCTGCTGCGTGAGGGCCTCGATTTGCCGGAAGTATCACTGGTGGCGATTCTTGACGCCGACAAGGAAGGATTCCTGCGGTCCTACCGTTCGCTCATCCAGACCATCGGCCGTGCCGCGCGAAACGTGTCCGGCGTGGTAATCATGTACGCCGACGAGACCACCGAGGCCATGAGACGGGCGATCGACGAGACCGACCGCCGCCGCGCCAAGCAGATTGCCTACAACCGGGAACATGGCATCGATCCCAAGCCCCTGATCAAGAAGATCAGCGACGTCAACGACATGCTCGCCAAGGAGGATGTGGACACCCAGACCTTGCTTGAAGGTGGCTACCGCAACGCGGGCAAGGCCGGCAACACACACCTGGGCGTGCCGGTACTCGATCCCAACGAGGCAGACAAACGCCACGAGGAGATCCTGAAGGCCGGCCTGCCCGCGCAGGACCTCGCCGACCTGATTCGCCAGCTGTCCGAACAGATGCACACCGCCGCCGAGCAGCTCCAGTTCGAGCTTGCGGCCCGTCTGCGCGACGAGATCCGTGATCTCAAGAAGGAGCTCCGGCAGATGACCGAGGCGGGGCAATGACCCGTCACATACATGGGTTAGTGTAGGGAATCATGGCAGAAACCCCACTCGCATTTGAAATCATCACCTTCGTGGTGCTCGCGCTGTTCTTCATCGTCGACCTGTTCGTCATCGGGCGCCGACCGCATGTGCCCTCCACCAAGGAATGCGTGCAGCATATCGCCTTCTTCGTGGTTATGGCGCTGATCTTCGGCGGATGCATCTGGTTCTTCGCCGGCTCCAAGCCCGCCATCGAGTTCTATTCCGGCTGGCTCACCGAATACTCGTTGTCCATCGACAATCTGTTCGTGTTCGTCATTATCATGTCGAACTTCGCGGTGCCCAAGCAGGTTCAGAAGTATGTGCTGTCCGTCGGTATCACCATCGCTTTGATCTTCCGTGGCATTTTCATTCTGATCGGCGCGGCCCTGATCACCCGCTTCACATGGGTGTTCTTCCTGTTCGGCGCCTTCCTGATCTACACCGCCGTCAAACTGGTGCTCGGTGGCGATGAAGACGAGGAATATCACGAGAACGGCATCATCCGTAATCTGCGCAAGATCATCAAGATCACCGACGACTACGACGGCGAGAAGCTGCGCACCACCAAGAACGGCGTGCGTTACTGGACCCCGATGCTCATCGTGTTCCTGACCATCGGCACCACCGACGTCATGTTCGCCTTCGATTCGATTCCCGCGATCTTCGGCCTGACCAAGGATCCGTTCCTGGTGTTCACCTCCAACGTGTTCGCCCTGCTCGGCCTGCAGCAGCTGTACTTCCTGCTGGGTGCTCTGCTCGACAAGCTCGTCTACCTGCCTGCCGGCCTGTCCGTGGTGCTGGGCTTCATCGGCGTCAAGCTCATCATGGAGGCCCTGCACGGCAATACCTTGCCGTTCATCAACGGCGGCGAAGGCATCCATTGGGTGCCGGAAGTGCCCACATGGCTGTCGCTGGCTGTGATTGTGGTCGCAATTGGCGGCGCATCCGTGGCTTCCGTGATCAAGATGAAGAGCATGGAAAGCGCTGAAAAGGCCTGAAATCGTTAGAGAATACAACCCTTAAGCCCAGTCAGCACAACAATGTGAGCGCTCACAACACACCGTGAAGAAAACTTGTCATGAGTCGGCGCGCGCTAGTAGACTGGGCTTCGGCAAGTGAGGCGATCGCGCCTCGACCCAATTGAACAAGAATAGGCAGGCATTCATGCGTAAAGCCAAGATCGTAGACACCATCGGTCCTTCCACCGAGGATTACGACAACCTCCTGAAGCTCGTTGAAGCCGGTATGGACGTTGCTCGTCTGAACCGCTCCCACGGCACCCCCGAGGATCACCTCAAGGTCTACAACAACGTGCGCAAGGCCAGCGAAGCCACTGGTCGCAACGTTGCCGCGCTTGTTGATTTGCAGGGCCCGAAGATTCGCTGCGGTTGGTTCAAGAAGAACGCCGACGGCGAGGACAAGGTCCAGCTGCAGCTCGGCCAGGAATTCGTCATCACCACCGACGACGTCGAGGGCGACGAGCACATCACCTCCACCACCTTCAAGGGCCTGCCGGGCGATTGCCACCCGGGCGACCCGATTCTGATCGATGACGGCAAGGTTCGTCTTGAGGTCACCAAGGTCGAGGGCAACAACGTGTACACCAAGGTCATCGTGGCCGGCCCCGTGTCCTCCCACAAGGGCATCAACCTGCCGGGCGTCGCCGTCTCCCTGCCGGCTCTGACCGAGAAGGATGAGGCCGATCTGCGTTGGGCCATCCGCACCGGTGCCGACATCATCGCCATGTCCTTCGTGCGTTTCGCCACCGACATCGACCGCGCCCACGAGATCATGGACGAGGAAGGCCGTCGCATCCCGATCGTTGCCAAGATCGAGAAGCCGCAGGCTCTGGAGAACCTCGAAGAGATCGTCAAGACCTTCGACGGTGTCATGGCCGCCCGTGGCGACATGGCCGTTGAGTGCCCGCTGGAAGAGGTCCCGCTGGCCACCAAGCGCATCATCGAGCTGGCCCGCCAGTATGCCAAGCCGGTCATCGTGGCCACCGAAGTCCTCGGCTCCATGGTGAACTCCCCGGTCCCGACCCGTGCAGAGGCCTCCGACTGCGCCAACGCCGTTCTCGACGGCTCCGACGCTACCATGACCTCCAACGAGACCGCCGTTGGTAAGTACCCGGATGTGACCGTGGCTACCATGGCCCGTATTTCCGCTTACGCCACCGACCACGGCTTCGACCGTATCCCGGAGCTCAAGAACCTTGACATGTCTTCCACCGGCGCTGTTTCCTCCGCTGCTGTGGATCTGGCTGACAAGCTCAACGCCAAGGCCATCGTTGCTTACACCCAGACCGGTTCCACCGTGCACCGCGTGTCCCGCGAGCGTCCGGCCGCCCCGATCTACGGCCTGACCAACAACGAGCACACCTACCACTGGCTGGCTCTGTCTTGGGGCACCGAAGCCTTCCTGCTCAAGGAGGACTACCACGACAAGTCCCGCAAGGACCTCATGATCTTCACCGACAAGGTCCTCAAGGACGCCGGCAAGGTTGTTGACGGCGACAAGATCGTCATTCTGAGCTCCGCTCAGGGCGATCACCAGCCGGGCCGCACCGACTCCATCTACGTGCACACTGTTGGCGCTTGCGACTGATTATTCGCTCGCTGACTAGCACACGCTAGTAGTAGACGAAAGTCCCATCCGATTGGATGGGACTTTTTGTTGCGTAGGGAGAGGAGTCGCATTCGAGGCGAATTGCGGCTCTTGTCTCCTCACTTAGTCATTGAGATGCTGCAGGCTGCCACTCTTCAGTCGCAGAATCGCGATCACGGTTTTGGCATCGAGAATCGTGCCGTTGACCACCATTTCATAGGCCTCGTCCACCGAGACCAGTCGGACGTCGGAACGAGGCGTTTCCGGCCCGATCTCCTGACGAGACACCGGCTTGAGACCGGTGGCAAAGAATATCGAGGTGTGCTGGGTGGAATAGCTCGGCGTATTCATGAACCGGGTGAACTGCGTGAATTTGTCGGCGTCGAATCCGGCTTCCTCGGCCAGCTTGCGCTTGGCCACATCGGTCGGGCGTTCGGAAGGATTGTTGGCGTGCCCAGCCGGAATCTCCAATGTCCACCGATGGTTGGCAATACGGTACTGCTCAACCAACGGAATCATGCCGTCTTCGGTGACGGCCAACACAGCGACGGTGTCGCCGTTGAGTTCCTGGACAAAATAGCGTTCAAACGAGCCGATCTGATTCGATTCGTACGAGACATGATCGACATTGAAATAATGCGTCTCCACGATTTGCCTGCGGGAAATCTCCTTGACCGGAGAAGGACGCCACGGGTCAAACTGGCGGTAGGTTTCGTTGCTCATATGCCCTCCTAACAGAAGCGGAACATCAACCTATGGCCTATTGTAGGCCGCGGCGACACGCCTGACGATAGGCAACACTCGGGTACGCCGTTAGCGATGATGACGGCTATCGCGTGTCTTATGGCGGGAGAGTCGAATTGATATGCTAAGCTCTGCAAGAGTGCTTTGGCACGCCCTCGTATCCCAATTGGTAGAGGAAGCAGCCTCAAAATCTGCGCAGTGTGGGTTCGAGTCCCACCGAGGGCACTTTAGTTAGGAGTTCGCTGAAATTATTACGAACCCCACTGTTGGGTAATTCAAGAAAGAGGTTGGCATGGCTGCAAGGAAGAAGTCCGAAGAACCGAGTATCAACGTCGATGAGGTGCTGACCGACGAAGAGCTCAAGGCCGTGGCCGATGAAAGCGAACCTGCTGAGCGCAAGGTCAAGCCCGAGGACGGTCCGCGTACCGTTGTCGTGGCCGAAGACGAAGCCGTGAACCGCATGGATCTGGTCGCCATGCTGGAAGACAACGGTTATGAGGTCGTTGGTCAGGCCGCCAACGGCGAGGAGGCCGTGGAACTGACCCGCAAGTACCGCCCCGATGTGGTGTGCATGGATGTCAAGATGCCGCGTATGGACGGCATCGCCGCTGCCGGCATTATCTGCGATGAGAACATCGCCCCCGTCGTCATGCTCACCGCATTCTCCCAGACCGATCTGGTGAAGAAGGCCACCGGCGCCGGCGCCATGGCATACGTCACCAAGCCGTACGAGGAATCCAAGCTGCTGCCGACCCTCGAGGTGGCCATGGGCCGTTTCGCCGAGATCAACGATTTGCTGGACAACGTGGAGCGCAGCGAACGCAAGCTCAAGGAAACCACCGACCAGCTCAAGGAAACCGAAGAGAAGCTCAAGAAGGCCGAAGACACGCTTGAGGAGCGCAAGCTCGTCGACCGCGCCAAGGGTCTGCTGATGGACAAGGCGGACTTCTCTGAGCAGGGTGCCTTCCGTTGGATTCAGAAGACCTCCATGGACCAGCGCATCCCCAAGAAGCGCCTGGCTCAGGCCATCATCGCCAAGTACGGCGATCCGAAGCCTTCTGATTCGGGCGAACGCTGATTATCGGCGTCGCCGTACTGAGTCGTAAAGTAACACAAACACACTATGGGAGAGGCCAGCGTGACCGTAACCACCAATGAAACATTGCTGGTGGTGGACGGCCACTCGCTGGCCTTCCGTGCATTTTTCGCCCTGCCGGTCGACAACTTCAGCACCTCCAGCGGTCAAGCCACCAACGCCGTCTGGGGTTTTGCCACCATGCTCGCGCAGGTGATCGATGCGGAGAAGCCCGACCATCTGGGCGTCGCCTTCGATGTGAAGGGCGGCACATTCCGCAATGAGATGCTTCCGCAATACAAAGGCACCCGTGAGGCGGCTCCCGAAGAGCTGCTCACCCAGCTGCCATTGATTCAACGCATGCTCACGGCCCTCGGCGTCACCTACATCGAGAAGCCGGGATTCGAAGGCGACGATGTGATCGCCACCCTCGCCACCATGGGAGATAAGGCCGGCTACCACACACTGGTATTGTCCGGAGACCGAGACGCCTTCCAGCTGGTGGATGACAACGTCACCGTGTTGTACCCGGGCCATCACTTCAAAGACCTGAAGCATATGACGCCGCAGTCCATCGTCGACAAATACAAAGTCACTCCCGCACAATATCCGGATCTGGCGGCACTCCGAGGCGAAACCGCCGACAATATTCCCGGTGTGCCCGGCGTAGGCGACGGCTTTGCGGCCAAGTGGATCAACCAATTCGGTTCCCTTGACGGCATTTGCGAGCATGCCGATGAAATCGGCGGCAAAAAAGGCGAATCGCTGAGGGCCAATATCGACCAGGTCAAGCTCAATCGCAAAGTCAACGCACTGGTACGAGACGTCGATCTAGGCGTCGATATCGAGGATCTGACATTCGGCACCGTGGACGTGGCACAAATCGACGCCCTGTTCAAGGAGCTTGAATTCGGACCGCGTACCAAGAGTCGTGTACTGAAAACCTTCAATACCGGGGCCAAGGTTTCCAACACATCCGGAGCCGGCGAGTCTACGAATAATGAACAGGACAAGCAGGATAGCAACCTCGATCTGAACCTGCCGGAACCCACGAGCATCACTGCTCCGGAGCAGTTCGACGAATGGGTCAAGGCCCATCGCGCCGAGGTCAAAGTTCCCGGTGAAATCGCCGATTTCACGGTTTCCGACTATGGCGATGGATCGCAGCGGCATACCGTCTGCGGCGACGCGGTCGGCCACGCTTGGACCGTGGCCGCATGGGGCGACGAAAGGCCGGGGCATGCCACGGCACAAGCCATTGCCGTTGCCACGGCAACATCAGCGGCCATAGTGCCCCTTCCAATCACCGATACCCTGCGAGCACAGCTTGCGCGGTTCCTGAAAAGCGAACATTCCCGCACCATCGTGCATGGGTATAAAGAATTGCTGCATCTTCTGGGCGCGGTAGATCTTGACATGGACCTGCCGATGTTTGACACCAAGCTTGCCGGGTATCTGACCCAACCGGATTTCCACGCCGATAGCCTCAAGCAGGCGGCCGAGCACTTCCTCGACATCCACTTCACCGAAACCGAACAGCCTTCGCAAGGCACGTTGGACTTCGATGACGATCAGGTCGAAGAAGATCCGAACGAACATCGTCTGCGCGATTTGGCCATTATCCGCAGCCTCGCCGTCACGCTCGGGCCGATTATCGACGAGCGTGAACAATGCTGGCTGATGCGCGCGATTGAACTTCCTGTTTCCCGCGTGCTGCACGGCATGGAGCACACAGGAGCCAAAGTCGATAGCGTTCGACTCGTTTCCATGCGTGACCAGTTTGCCGCCGAAGCTCGTCAGGCGCAGGAAATGGCTTGGGAGTATGCCGGCACCGAAATCAACCTGCAAAGTCCCAAGCAGCTGCAGAAGGTGCTGTTCGAAGATATGGGTTTGAAGCCCACCAAACGCACCAAGTCAGGCTCATACACCACGAATGCGGCCGCATTGCAGGATCTGTATGTCAAATCAGTGGACAATGAGCGGGCCAACGGTTTCCTCGGGGCGTTGCTGCGCCACCGAGAGATCAACAAGCTCAAGCAGATCGTTCAAACGCTGATCGATGCCACCAATACATCAGATGAGCGCATCCACACCACTTTCGAGCAAACCGTCGCGGCCACCGGCCGATTGAGCTCCGTGGACCCGAACCTGCAGAACATCCCCAATCGGAACGCCGCCGGCCGTGAGATTCGCGGCGTGTTCGTGCCGGGGGAGGGGTACGAGGCCCTGATGAGCTGCGATTACTCACAGGTCGAGCTGCGCATCATGGCTGATCTGTCCGGTGATGAGGCGCTGATCGAAGCGTTCCGCTCCGGAGCCGACTTCCACAAATACGTGGCCTCGATGGTCTACAAGCTGCCGGTCGACCAGATCACCGGCGACCAGCGCAGCCACGTAAAAGCCATGAGCTACGGATTGGCCTATGGTCTGAGCACGTATGGTCTCGCCCAGCAGCTCAAGATCGCGCCACGTGAAGCGGAAGCGTTGAAAAACCGGTATTTCGATACCTTCGGCAAGGTGCACGATTACCTTGAATCGCTGGTGGCCAATGCCCGAGAGAAGGGGTATACGGAAACCATTTTCGGACGGCGTCGCTACTTCCCGGCCCTGCATTCGACCAATCGTGTTGCGCGTGAGGCCGCCGAACGTGCGGCACTCAACGCACCGATTCAGGGATCTGCCGCCGACATCATGAAGATCGCGATGATTCGCGCCGAGCAGACCTTGGCCGAGGCCCACGTCAAGAGCCGTATCATTCTGCAGATTCACGATGAACTGGTAGTGGAAATCGCGCCAGGAGAAGGCGACCAGGTCACCGAACTGGTACGCAACGCCATGGAACACGCCGTCGACCTTGCCGTGCCGCTGGACGTATCGTGCGGCATCGGTTCCGACTGGCAGCTCGCTGCACACTGACAATTTCTAGCTCCCCTCGGGTGAGGAGGCTGAGCCGTTGAGCAAACAGTCCAGTGGATTGTTTGTAGGCGAAGGCGAGCCGATAGTCGAGCAATGAAGAGCACGAGCATGGCTTGTCCGCAATTGCAGAATGAGTCCCTTGCCGCAATAGCCCACTACAATGGGACATATGCCGAATCTCAAGCAAGTCATCGACGTTCTCGAGACCCTGTACCCATTGCGCTACGCCGAGGAATGGGATGAGCCGGGTCTCATCGTCGGCGATCTGAGCCACGACGTGCACCGCATCGTGTTCGCCGCCGACCCGACCTCCGCCATCATTGACAAGGCCATCGCTACTGGCGCGGACCTGCTCATCACCCATCACCCGTTGTTCTTCCGTTCCGTACACGAGACGAGCGGACTCGGTTTCCGGGGCGACATCGTCCGCAGGCTCTACCAGCAAGGCTGCGGGCTGTGGGTAGGGCACACCAATGCTGACGCTGCGTATCGCGGCGTGGGGCAGGCGGCGGCCGACTACTTCGGACTCATCGACCAGAAACCACTCGTGCCGATTGACGATGCCAACGCCTCTCATCCGGTCGGCTTGGGGCGTGTGGGTCGTTTGCCGAAGCCTGTTGCCCTGAAGGATTTCGCTCAGCGTGTATTCGACGAAGTGTCCGATCATGGCATGACCACCGCGCTCGGCATCCAGGTATGCGGCGATTCGGACACTTTTGTTCAGTATGTGGCCATTCTGCCTGGCTCCGGTGACTCCCTGTTCAACGAGGTGCGTGCCACCGGTGCGGACGTGTACGTAACCAGCGATTTGCGTCACCACCCGGTGACCGACGCCATCGAACAAGCCCGGTATGAAGCCCGTATGAGGGCCCAAGGCATCATGCTCGGCCATGGAATGGCGGGGGAGAGCCATGTGCGTCCCTGCTTCATCAACACCCCTCATGCTGCCATCGAATCCATGTGGTTCAACTACGCGATCGATGACGTGCCAGCCGCCATCGAACAAGCGACCGGAGCAAGGCCTGAAGTCGAGTGGTTCCACGACACGACCGATCCATGGACGCTGTCCATTACCGCGCATCGAGATTAAGACGCTATAGTGACGTGGCGAAAACGTTTTTTCCGAGGAGATGACATGTTTGGGGGAAGCAAGCAGGAACAACTGGAGCATCGGCTCGACCATAAGCTGAATGCCTCCTCGGACGGCATCGACATGGACGTGCCCGCCAAAGTGATCAGTAGCGAAACCGTTTATACCGGGCGTATCTTCCACGTGGACGACATGCGCATCGCTCTGACCGACAAGCAGGGCAAGGAACACGAGATCGGCCGCCAGGTGCTGCGTCACGCCCCCTGTGTGGTCATGCTCGTGCACGACATGTCCACCGACCGTTACCTCATCGAACGCGAATACCGCGCCGGATCGGACATGTTCGCCTACGGGCTGCCCGCCGGGCTCATGGACGAGGGCGAGGACATCATGGACGCGGCCCTGAGGGAACTGGCCGAGGAAACCGGCGTGGTGCCGGACCGTGACACCATGGGTGTTGACTTCGTGGGCGATTTCTACTCGTCCGAAGGCATGACCGACGAACTGGCCCACATCATGGTGTTGCATTTGGGCCCGTTCAGGCGGGAGCAGCGCCATTTCGACGCGGACGAGCACGTGGAATCCGCGTGGATTCCGTGGAGCGACCTTGCCGCCACGCGCATCACCTCATCCAATTCGATGATCGCCATCCAGCATGAGGCGTTACGCAGACTCATCGCCAGGAACTCCGACAAAGACAAGCCGTCGCTGTTCTCCTGACGTTCAACTCCCCGGCACATCAGTGACACAAGAAAGTGGGATACTGAAAACTATGCAGATCAGACCTGGATCAATGTATCCGCTGGGCGCCAGCTATGACGGCGCCGGTGTGAACTTCGCGCTGTACTCACAGGTTGCGCAGAAAGTCGAGCTATGCCTGTTCGACGAGCACGATGCGGAAACGCGCATCGAAATGACCGAACAGAACTCATACGTATGGCATAACTACATCCCCGGCCTCCAGCCCGGCCAACGCTACGGCTACCGCGTCTACGGTCCCTATGACCCGATGCACGGCCTCAGATGCAACCCCAACAAACTGCTGCTCGACCCGTATGCCAAGGCCATCGAAGGCAACATCGACGGCGACGAAAGCCTGTTCTCCTACTGGTTCAAAAGCCCGGACGACACCTCGGCGATGAACGACCTTGACTCGGCCGCCCACACCATGAAGTCGGCCGTCATCAATCCGTATTTCGACTGGGGCAACGACCAGCACCCCTACATCTCGTACCACGATTCGGTAATCTACGAGGCGCACGTGCGCGGCATGACCAACCTCAACATGGACGTGCCGCCGGACATCCGCGGCACCTACGCCGGCCTGGCCTACCCGAGCGTCATCGAATACCTGAAGAAGCTCGGCATCACCGCCATCGAACTCATGCCGATCCACCAGTTCGTCAACGACTCCTTCCTGCAGGAGAAGGGCCTGTCGAACTACTGGGGCTACAACACCATCGGCTTCTTCGCGCCGCACAACGCCTACTCCTCTTCCGGGGAACGCGGCGAGCAGGTCAACGAATTCAAGTCCATGGTCAAGGCCTACCATCACGCCGGCATGGAAGTCATCCTCGACGTGGTGTACAACCACACCGCCGAAGGCAACCATATGGGCCCCACCCTGAGCTTCAAGGGCATCGACAACGCCTCCTACTACCGACTGGTGGAAGGCGACCAGCAGCACTACTTCGACACCACCGGTACCGGCAACTCGCTGCTCATGCGCTCGCCGCACGCGCTGCAGTTGATTACCGATTCGCTGCGCTACTGGGTTACCGAAATGCACGTCGACGGCTTCCGCTTCGATCTGGCCGCCACGCTGGCACGCCAGTTCCAGGAGGTCGACAAGCTGTCTGCGTTCTTCGACATCGTGGAGCAGGACCCGATCATCTCGCGCGTGAAGCTGATTGCCGAACCGTGGGATCTGGGCTCCGGCGGCTATCAGGTGGGTGGCTTCCCGTCCAGCTGGTCCGAATGGAATGGCCGCTACCGCGATACGGTGCGCGACTTCTGGCGCTCGCAGCCCTCCACGTTGCCCGAATTCGCATCGCGCCTCATGGGCAGCTCCGATCTGTATCAGGTCAACGGCCGTCGACCGGTGGCGTCCGTGAACTTCATCACCGCGCATGACGGTTTCACGATGAACGACCTGGTCAGCTACAACGAAAAGCACAACGAAGCCAATGGCGAGGGCAATCGCGACGGCGAGAGCAACAATCGCTCTTGGAATTGCGGCGTTGAAGGCCCGACCAATATTCCGGACGTCAACGACTTGCGTCAGCGTCAGATGCGCAACATGTTCGCCACGTTGCTGTTCAGCCAGGGTATCCCGATGATTTGCGGTGGCGACGAAGTGGCCCGCACCCAGCAGGGCAACAACAACGCCTACTGTCAGGACAACGAGATCTCCTGGACCAACTGGCATCTTGACAAGGGACGCAAGGAACTGCTCGCCTTCGTTTCCAAACTCATTCATCTGCGTTTGGATCATCCGGTGTTGCACCGCCGTCGCTTCTTCACAGGCCGTGAGCCCGGCGACGATTCGAACATGATTCCGCAGGTCGAATGGTTCGACCACACCGGTTCGATCATGGATATGGACGACTGGCAGAACACGCATGCGTTCTCCATGATGATCTATCTCAACGGTTCGGATATCCCGGAGGTAGACTGGTACGGCAACCGGATGGTCGACAATGACTTCATCCTGATCTTCAACGCGCATTACGAGCCGATTATGTTCACCCTGCCGGATGAGCGATACGGCCGCAAATGGCAGCTGGTCGTGGATACGCACAACCCGGATGGGCCGGAACTGAGCTATGAGGCGGGCTTCATGATCACCGCCCAGTCCCGCAGCTTCCTCATGCTCATGAGCGACAAAAAGCCCAAGAAGCCCATGGGGGTGTGACGCATGCGGGAGCGATGCGGTCTGGCGGGTCCGGACTGGGCCGATTTGGGTTGGTCCGGGCTGTTCCGGGTTGGTTTGGGTCGTTCCAGATTGGCTGGCTTTGGTTGGTCGGTCTGCTTGCTCGCCATGACATGTACCGGGCATCGCTTATAGTATGAAATTGTGCTTTGTGCGGCACATCGGGCTGTAGCGCAGTTTGGTAGCGCGCCTGCTTTGGGAGCAGGATGTCGCAGGTTCAAATCCTGTCAGCCCGACAATGAAAGCCCTACTTCCGCTCGGGGGAGTGGGGCTTCCGGGTTAAGTAAAGAAACGTGGGTCTTATCCGCGCGTGTTGATGGGTTAGCGCCGGTGTCCGGCCCAGTCTTTTTCTGATGCCGAACCCGCTTTCGTAGGCGTCGATGCCGTAGGCCGCCTACATCGTCCAAGGAGGATTATGCGGATATTGGCACCGTGACCACGCTCGGGTCCGGGTTCGTTGATCGTGCCCGCGTTCGTTTGGGTGTTCAAGAAGTATATTCCCCAGCGGATACGTCGGACCCGTGTACCTTTCCGCATCCGTCTTGTTCGGTATCATCGCCATCGCCATCGCCGCCACCAGTGGATTCGACGGTGACTACACGTGGGGTATCGTGCTCGCAGGAGTGGTGGGCGTTGCGCAGACCGTGTATACACTCGTCAACCAGGCGTTTGATGGCATACTGCCGAAAGGCAAACTAGAATAACCATTATCTTATGCTAGATGTAATCCACGCGTCCGTGATTCAGACGTCTTTCGAAGCTTTAAGGCTTCTGACATTAGACTTGCTGCAAAAGAGGATCTGTATCTTCGCTCGCAGCTAGTCGTTGAATAAGTCTGAGATGCATATATATGGAGTAGTAATTTCATGCCAATAGTAGAAGTCAGAAAAGATAATCCTCTATATCCAGCAGATGAAGGATCTTTTATTCTGAAATTAAAAGATAGCAAGATGTATCCCACGACAACATCAACATGTTTTGATGTTGCTCAGAGAGGACAGTTTTATACAGATGAAAGTGGTAAGCTATTTAAAGTTTGTACGCACTATGGAGTAAAAGACAAGCCAAATCCGGACATGCAGAAAGAAGCATATTCTGCCATTCCTAATGTAGAATTTGATATTCATCCCAATTCAGAGCAAGAAGGAAAGGGAATTTCATTTACTCATATTTTTAAGACGAATAGCTGTGGATCTGTCGAAACTGTAGAAACACCTGACGTCCACTTCCCCTCAATCAAAGGTCACAGACAACCCTTTAACGACTATCAAAGAACAATTATGCGGGAACTTGATCATACAGATCGCGGACACCTAATCAGCAGTCAGCTAGGAGGAGGCATGGAAGACATCAATCTTGTCCCCATGACTGACGCATCCAATCGCGGTCACAGACCGGAAACCATGAAAAAGAACGGACTATCTGAATTCTTTGACAAAAGTCTGCAATACAATCCTCGATATCCTGAAGGAGCGCATATTCCTCTTAAAGATACGAGCACCATGCAATATGACGAACTCAATGATATTACTTTCTTTGTTTCGACTAACTATCGGGAAGTAGAAAGGTTTATAGAGGAAGTATGTGGAAACATGAAGAAGAATGCTCCAGATGATTCGTTAACTCTTAGATGGATCATTACTTATCAGACATTATTTTTGAATGATGGACAGTTAGCCGTATCGTTGTATCCTACTATTTTTATCTCGTTATTTGTAGATAAAGTCAAAGATAGAGCTATAAAAAATTGGCTCGTTTTTGTCTCGTGATGTTATCTAATTATATTGTAGAACAGAGCTGGTTGAGATTAGAGTATCCCGATGTCTATTTAGAAGTGCAACACCCTTGTTGGTCCTGTAATTCTAACAGTTCGTCGGCGAACGCCTCGGCGGGCGTGCGGTAGCCGAGCACGCGCATGGGGCGGTTGTTGATCTCGTCGACGATCTCCCTGACCTCCTTTGCCATGTCCATCCGTATCTCGCTGCGTTTGGGCGGATACCGGCGGATCATGCCGTTGCGGTTCTCGTTGCTTCCCCGCCGCCGGCTGGAGTAC
>ENA-OWYG01000645-OWYG01000645.1-human-gut-metagenome-genome-assembly--contig:-NODE-645-length-21207-cov-11.042833_pt1 | contig 21207 bp, 23 predicted proteins | sample MGYA00249747_ERZ652080 | MGnify/ENA primary metagenome ERZ652080 (study PRJEB26925, sample SAMN05827071) | human gut metagenome | biome: ENVO:2100002; feature: ENVO:00000062; material: ENVO:00002003...
CTTTCATGGGGGTGCTCCTTTCAATACAATATATGATAGATTACGGTTCGCAACTTGCGGGAAGTCCGTGCATCCCTGCCCCGCTTCAGATCGGTGCAAAGTCTACCATTACCGCCACCGTATAGGTCTTGCCCTTAATGGTGGGGCAGTAGAGCCCGATCATCCACTGCTCGGGATGCAGACTCGCCAGTCCATGCCCGGCCAGACGCCGCACAAACTCCCTGACCTCGCTCTGACTACTAGGATACAGTTGATTTAATTGCATACCGTCATGGGTGTTGTTAGAAACTCCCGCAGTCCCCTGATAGCTTCCGTTTCCATATTTTTTCCTGATTTCCTCTATCATTTCAGACTCACGGAGTTGGTACTCGTGGAATACATCATCAGGCAAGTTCCATTTGCGGTAATCCTCTTCGTCTACTTCAGGTTTATAGAGTTCAAAGGGGCTGGCTGTAAACTTTGCGAGGTCGGCAGCCTCCTGACAGTAGACCACAGACTTGCAGATCTGAAGTTTGGGATTGGGGACTACTTCTCTGTTGACTTCATACCAGACCTCGTTGATGGCTCTGAACAGGGCCATCTCTTTGCTCTCAGAGGCCGGAGGTGCGGGAGGTGCGGAGGGCCCGCCGCCGCAGCCTGCCAGTGAGAGCGCCACAACGGCTGCGCCGGAGAGGGTGAGGAATTCGCGTCGGTTCATCTCTTTCATGGGGGTGCTCCTTTCTCTTTGTCCCCCCTGCTTTTTAGGGGGGCTGGTTTGGGTATTCTCTGCACTTGCAGTCCGCTCCATCTTATGCTATTCTTATGAATAGAATCCGCAGTTGCCCGTTGACACGTTTTGTGCACAGCGACAGGCTTTCTGCACCGGCGCGAGACCTCTTCTGTTTGTACTGTATCATACCCGGGAAAAAATTGCCCCCTCAGAAAAGCCGTTTTTGGGGGGCAATTCCAAAAAAATTTTTGGGGTTTTGGGGCTTCCCCCTCAAAAAATCCCCCCAAAAAGCCCAAAATTGGGGGGATTTTGGGGGAGTTTCCCACCAAAACAGGCAGCTGCAGCCCTGCCTGTGCCGGTTTTCCCCCTCTGGCTGCAATGTGTGGAAAGGAATCATGAAAAATGGAACGAAGGACATTTTTGAAGCTTGCGGCGCTCGTCCCCGGTCTGGCGCTTGCGGGCTGCGGCGGCAGCAAGACCCTGCTCTCGCCCAAGGACCCCACCATGCTCAGCATCTGGCATGTGTACGGTGAACAGGCCGACTCGCCCATGAACCGCCTGCTGACTGAGTTCAACGACACGGTGGGCAGAGAGAAGGGCATCCTGCTCAACGTGACCAACATGACCAACAGTGCCGCCATCGGCGGCCAGCTGCAGGATGCCAAGGCCGGCAAGCCCGGCGCGCTGGACCTGCCGGACCTGTTCTCGGCCCATTCCGCGGACGCCAGCGCTCTGGGCATTGAGAACCTTGTGGACTGGAACGACTGGTTCACCGCCGAGGACATGGCGGCCTATGTGCCCGGCTTTGTGCAGGACGGCATCATTGACGGGAAGCAGGTGGTGTTCCCGGTGTCCAAATCCACCCAGCTCATCTTTTTGAACGGCTCCCAGTACGCCCGGTTTGCGGCGGACACCGGGGCGCAGCTTTCCACCCTTGCCACATGGGACGGCTTTTTTGAAATGGCGGGTGCCTACCGGCAGTGGTCGCAGGGCAAGCCCTTCTGCGCGCTGGATTACCCCCTGCGTCTGGTGGAGCTGAACGCGCTGGAACAGGGCAGCGGCGAGCTGTACAAGGGCAGCTGGTACGATCTGACCAACGAGACCTTCCGCGCTTCGTGGATGGAGTTTGCCCGGGCGCTGGTGCAGGGCGATATTCTGATCTCGGACCTGTACTCCAACACGCAGGTGATGACCGGCGAGACGCTGGCGGGCCTTGGCAGCTCTGCGGCCATCCTTTACTACAATGATTTCGTCACCTACCCGGACAACACCACCGAGCCCACCGACCTGCTGCTGGCTCCCCTGCCCCACGCCGCAGGCACCGCCACGCCCCTGATGCCCCAGGCCGGTGTGGGCCTGTGCGCCTTCAAGACCACCGACCAGAAAGCCGAAGCCGCCGCCGTGTTCCTGCGCTGGCTCACCGAACAGCAGCGCAATCTGGAATTTGCCGCCGATACCGGCTACATGCCGGTGTCCAGCGCCGCCTTTGACGCCATTGCGGACTATCCCTTTGAGCAGCAGAGCTATCAGCGGCTGTACGACGTCTACAACGAAATGCGCATCCAGAACACCCCCCTGTCCGAACCGGGCATCGTGGGGTACCACGCCAAGGCCAAAACCTTGTACGACAGCCTGCGCCAGCGCCAGAAGGACTACCCCCAGCGCCTTGCGGGCGGCGAAACGCTGGAAGCCCTTGCCGAGGAAACATGGCAGCTGCTGTGTGACAATGCCTGAGCCTGCCGCTCAGCCGGAAAGGAGGGACTTTGATGCACTTTGTTGACCGACACCGTGAAAAGATCCGCCAGAGCCCCATGAGCAGCCGGCTGCTGTGGGCCTGCCTGCTGCTGGTGGTGCTGCTGGTGTTGACCTTTGGTGCGGCACTGTTCCTGTTTGCCAGCCTGCACAACACCAAAAAGGACATCAGCCGCAGTCTGCAGATCCAGTTTTCGGTGTTCCAGAACGATATGGAGCGCTATTTTGACCAGCTGGCGGTCATGGGCGTGAACCTGTCCGAGGACATGAGCGCAGAGGTGGACAAGGAGCTTGCTCTGCGGCAGATGTCCTTTGCCCAGCTGAACGACTCCCCCGAGGTACTGAACGCGCTGGAGGAGAAAATGATCGAGCCGCTGTGCCGCCGTCTGCGCCAGACCGGCTGTTCCGGTGTTTTTGTGCTGCTGGACGCCACCGTCAACACCCGCATGGAGGGAGCAGAGCATTCCCGCGCCGGGCTGTATGTGCAGAAAAGCGGTGCCGACACCCCCACCGTGCCCCTGCTGCTGTACCGGGGCAGTGCGGAGGTGGGCAAGGCCCACAGCGTGATGCCCCACCGCAAGTGGCGCATGGAGTTCCAGACCGACCAGTTCCCGGACTACGACCGCTGGATGACCCCCGGCAGCGCCCCGCTGTACCAGTCTTACACGCTGACCGAGCGGTTCGAGCTGCCCGGCACCTCGGAGGAGGTGCAGCTGTTTTTGCTGCCCCTGCGGGGGCGGGACGGCACGATGTACGGGCTGTGCGGCTTTGAGATCAGCGAGAGCTACTTCAAGCAGAACTTTGCCCAGCCCACCGGCTTTGACCGGCTGAGCTGCCTGCTGGCCCCGGCGGGGGACGGCCTTGCCGCCGATGCCGCCCTCAGCAGCGGCACCACCGGCGGCTACTACCATGCCCCCCGGAACACACTGATGCTGCGCAGCATGGGCGGCGGGCTGACCCAGTTGACCGGCCCCGACAGCGCCTATGCGGGCATCTCCCAGCTGTGCCGCCTGAGCGAGAGCCTGTCCTACCGGCTGGCGGTGTGCATCCCCATGGCAGACTACCGGAGACTGGTCTTTTCCGGCAATCTGCAGATGCTGCTCATCGGCCTGTTCATCGCCTTTTTCGTGGTGTTCTGCTGCATGAACTTCCACCGGCGCATCCTCTCGCCGGCGTTCCGGCAGTTCGAGGAGGACCGGCGGGAATCCCGGCGGCGGATGGACGAGCTGCAGCTGGAACGCCAGCAGATGCAGACTGAGCTGTCCCGGCTGGCGGACGTGTGCCGCAACGAGTCGGTGCCCGATGCCTTCCAGACCTTTGTTGCGGGCATCCCCACCCTGACCAAGACCGAACGCCGCATCTTTGACGGCTACGCCGCCGGGCTGCGCACCCGGGAGATCGCGCAGCAGCTGGACATCAAGGACAGCACCCTGCGCTTCCACAACAAGAACATCTACGATAAACTGGGTGTCAGCTCCCTCAAGCAGCTGCAGCAGTTCGTGGCGATCCTGAACTCCGGCAGCGGCAGCGCCCCGGACGAAAGCGGCCCCAAGAAGGCCCGCTGAATGGAACATTCCCGCGCCGCAGCTTTCACCGGAAACAAGCAAAAATGAAGGGGCCATTGCAAAATAGCCCCAACGAAAAAAATGAGATAGACTTCCCCGAGAGGGGTTGTCTATCTCATTTTTTGTTGTAAGCTGAAACTGCAATGAACCAACTACAACACAAACAGTAAGCTGATCTCTTACGAAATGATATTGTCAATATCAAATTGTGAATCAGCATCGCATTGACAACGGAAACAAAAAAGCCCGCTTCCTTCAATGTCAGTGTGATCGGTCTCCAGTACGTACTGGTATGTTCCATTACAATACGGATATCGCCTCCCAGTTTTTTGAGTGTGGATGCCAGCTTTTTCAAGTCACTGTTCGTGTGGTGGACCTCGAAAGGCCGAAGTACGATTTCGCCTCCGGGTCTCCGTACCGCAACTGTGCTTTTGCTCTTAGACACATCGATACCGACGGCGGTAATAACAGCAGCTTCCATTTTTCTGACCTCCTTTAATGCCGGTTCCGCCTATGCCCATTACCGATTCAGCTTGCTTTGTGACACGAATGTACGGCACCATTTCTATCTGCCGATAACTCAACCTGCGTCAATCGAACGCTGCAATGGAGATGGCGGAGAACAGTTTGCGCGTACGAGCGTTCAGCTCAAGCAATGCATCGTTCTCTCTGCACATCTCAATTGTAGCTTAGGTTTGGGCATCTGTATAGCTCACTGGCTGTGAACTTCTCAGAACCAACACAATTGTAGCAAGCAGGGCAAGCGCATCGCTTTTATGCCCCTTTTGAGTGGAAATTTCTGCACCATCGTAGGTTGATACAGCAAAAGCGCAAAAATACCAGCCTCCCATAATGGGAAGCTGGCGCAATATCGCACATCGGAGCTCCTATAATGCTGCCATTACAAAGCCGAAAAACGGGCAACGCCTTGCTTTCGCAGCCACAGGTAGATGGGCACGGACAGCAGTACTTCACTCTCCTGCAGTTCCATCTGGCAGCTGTCTGTTCCGGTCATGCTTTCAACATTCAGTCCGTAAGGATCCGAGCCTCCTGTGCTGCTGTCAGCAAGACTTTTGGTGCCGCAAGCCATCAGCACCAGCCCGGTTCCCAGAACTATAAGCAGGAGAAGCGAGGCCGTCCTTATTTTCTGTTTCATTGCAGGGTCTCCTATTCTTTATCCAGTAATCTAAAAATTGCATCTGCTCTTTCGTATGAAACCAATGCTCTCCGCCCGGCATAACGGTCAGCTCTGCGTTGCTCTTTTCCGCAAAGGCTTTTATGGTTTCCATGGAGGTCAGAGCATCCTTTTCCCCATACAAAATGCGGGTAGGGATTTTCCATGAAACCGGATGCTCTCGGACATAGCAGAGATATTTCCACGACAGCGTTTCTCCAAATGTTGTGGAAATTTCCAGTTTCTCTGCAAGTTCTGCTTCGGAGACGTCAGCCCATTGCATCATGTTGCAAATCAGTTGCTCCATATCAACTACTGGAGAAATAAAATAAGCGGTATCCACCAATTTCTCATTCAACGAGGACAAAGATAAAAACGCACCAATGCTATTTGCCACCAGTGTGAGCTTCCCGCAGCGTTTCCGCACTGCCGTAAAAAATCCGGAAAATTCCTCCGTGGCTTCCCATGGAGATTGTGCGTGGTAGTCGAAACCAATTACTTCACAATTAGGGAATAGGGCTTTATAATGCTCGGCCTCTTGTGCCGAACCGCCCTTTCCGTGAACATATACAACAATTTCTTCCATATAAAATCCTCCAAAAAACGCAGCGCACCCCAATTCTATGGGCTGCACTGCGTCTGAGCGTCTGGCGTCTAGCCTGATTCAATTATTCTGCCGCCAATTTCAAAAATTTCTTGTCCGACTGGATGCTCTGGGTCAGGAACCGACCATTCTGGAACAAAGCATAGGTTGTGACAGGTGCAGGCACATTCTGGGCCGTCTCTTTTTCGGTGATGTGAACGGCTTTGAATGGGATCCCATGTTCCTTTGCAGCCTCCTGCACCTTTGGCACCCAATAATAGGTGTAGGGGCACTGGTCGGTATAGTAGAGGACAAAGCCGTTTTCCTCCACCTTGGGATGCTTGGCACAGTCCTTGAATTTTGGCGGCGGGGCATTCTCTGCAAGGGGCAGGCACATGAGGTTGATGCCGCAATCGGAGATGTCTGAGACCTTGAAGCCCTTATGGGTCAAAAACTTGGGGTCGGCGAGAAATTCCCGTTTGCGTCCCTCGGCACACAGAATGCAAACGCCGTTTTTGCCCTGCGCCTTGGCATCCCGAAGACATTCTTCCAGCAGATCGCTGGAATAGCCGTGACCTTTCAAGGAACCGGAGACCCACAGACAGTTGATATAAAACCAACCTGCTGCATCAATGGGTACCCATGCGTTTTCTGCCGGGATGTACTCGATAAAGCATTTGCCGCGCTCTGCACTGCGGTAAAAAACAAGTCCCTCCTCAAAGCGCTGCTTGAGCCATTCTTTCTTGGCAAGGCTCTGTTTGCCGGACATGGCACAACAGATGTGTTCCCTGTCGATGTTTTCTTTGGTAACTCTGATATAGTCCATCGAAGCACTCTCCCCTATCTTTGTACTTTTTCATACCTTCTCCGGCACAGCGACCTTTTCGTTTTTGGCTGCGGCTTACCACATCCGTCCATCGCCGCCCATCAAGGCGGTCATTTCCTCAATATAATCCAGCGGGAACGGCGGAGCGCACAGCGGCTTCATGGCAATGCTCATGAGCTTCATGGGGTTGTCGTCTGCCGCCGCACGGTCTCCCATGCAGCGGCTTTTCAAAAGTTATAGCTTATTCTCCCAGCGCCGTCTCGATGTTCGCCAGCACCTTCTGGCTCAGCAGAACGAATGCCTGCCTGGTGCGGCCTGCCGAGACACCCGGGCTGTGGACATTGGGCCGCTGGAAGAAGCCCTCGCTGACGGGGCCTGCGGCAGCGTAGGTATCACAGAAGAAGTGGGTGCCGGGCTTATCCAGCCACTTTTCCAGTGCGGCGGAGTCAAAGCCGGGGCCGATGGAGGTATTGAAAAGGACTTTCCCCTCCCCCAGCGCCTCAAACTCCGGCTCGCCCAAGAGCAGAACATTCTTGTTCAAACAGGTAAAGACCACTTCGCTCTCCCGGAGCAGAGCGTCCAACGGCTTATACTTCATGCCTGCGGCCTCGGCGTCGGGCTTATGGCTGCGGCTGTAGTAGGTGATGTCCGCGCCGAGGAAGGTCAGTGCATCGGCGATCATCCGACCCGAAACGCCCAGACCCACGATACCCACCTTGAGGCCGTAAATTTCCACGGGCTCGTCGTGGAGCATCGGCATCCCGAAGCCGTGGAGCAGGCCGATCAGCTCGTGGAGGACGTACTCCACCACGCCGCGGTCGCCGTAGTCCCGGATGCCCAGCACCTTGATGCCCTTTTCCCGGGCAAAGGCGATGTCCACATTGGCGCTTTCCTCCGAGTAGAGGCTGCAGCACATCCCGATGTAGCGCAGGTTCGGGCAGCGCTCGATGACGTTTTTGCCCATGCGGGAGGTATAGCTCAACAGCGCCGCGTCGGCGTCTCCGATGCGGCGAACGATTTCTTCGTCGTCGGCGGGAATATCGCGGTAAAGCTCGACCTGCTCGGCATACTGATGCAGCGCTTCCTCTGCTGTGGGGATGAGGCTGACCGGCTCGATAGCCACCAGTTTCTTGAACATGAGACTCCCTCCTTTTTAATAGAAGCAGACCGGCGAGGCGAGGTTGCGCAGAAGCGCCACGGCGCTCCAACCGGCGATGGCGCTGGTGGACGAGCAGATGTCCACCACGGCCTTCACGCCCTCGATCTCGGCAGTGATGCAGTGGTCGTCGCCCACCCAACCGGGTACGGAGTGCATGGTCACGCCGGTGATGTCGGGGCCGGTAGTGGCCAGCGAGGTGGCCACAGCGACGTTGACCCGGCGCGGGAAGGTTGCGATGGCTTCCTTGGCGCTGCCGGTGAAGACGGTAGTCTTCTCGGTGTCGGTCAGCAGATGGTCGGCCCAGACGGGGGTGTTGCGGAAGCCCTTCGCACCGGTGTGAGTCTCGATGCCGGCCTTCTCGTCCAGCTTCAGGGCCTCGGCCATGAGGGTGACGGTCTGCAGCACGTCGAAGCCGCCGATGGCGCCGCTGGCCAGATGCACCTTTGCGCCGCCCTCCCGGGCCGCCTGCTTGACCTCTTCATAAAACGCGAGGTCGGCGAATGCACCGATGGACAGCACCACGAGGTTCACGCCCCGGCGCAGCACCGGAACGGCCATTGCGCGCACCGCTTCCACCGAAGCGGCTTCCACGATGTACTCCGGCTCCAGCGCCAGCAGAGCATCCACGTCCGCGCAGGCCGCACAACCCACGCTTGCCGCCGTCTTCTCTGCCGAAGCGAAGGTGCGGCTGGTGACACCCACCAGCTCGTAGTCTTCCAGCAGGCCCTTCTTCCACGCATCGGCCACGATATTGCCGAGGAAACCACAGCCCACGATGCCAAATTTCGTTTTCATGTTTCCGTTTCTCCTTTTTCCCGCCGGGTTGGCGGATTTTTCTTTTCCAGTATACCATGCCATGTGCAGAAAAGCAAAACCCGGCGTTTTTCATAGTTTTTTTGTCATTCACGCACGAAAATCAGCATTTCACGCAGATTTGCTTGCTTATTTCCCCAGAAATGCTATAATTGCATCAATCGAAAGTCCATATTTTTTCAACATTCAAAGGAGGTTTTTGTATGCTCTCTTATCGTAAACTTGCCATGCGTGTTCTGGGTCGGCCTCTTAATACGGGGGGGGGTATCAATTCACCCCGTCCGGCCTCTCAGCGGGCAGCGGCGCTTGTCCTGACCGCCGCAATGCTCACCACCCTTACCGCCCCGGCCTTTGCAGGGACATGGTACATCGAAGATGGTGACATTACGATTTCGGCGGGTAAGACCGAAGGGACGAACAAGGTCACACAGGGCACGACCACCGACGAGGAAGACACCAACACCACCATCACAAATCGTGACAAGGACACCCCTTCTTCCAACACTGTGACCATCAAGGCCGAAAATGAGAATGATAAGGTAGAGGTCAAGCTTGAGGATGTGAACATCGACGCCAGCAGCAGAGTCAATCCCAGTGCCACCACCCTTAACGATACTTCCTACGCAGCTGTAAACGTGACCGGCAAGGGCGATACCAATATCGAGCTGGATGGCGACAACGAACTGAAGAGCGGCCGTTATCGCGCTGGTTTGGAGCACAACCAAACTGCGGACAGTGAGGGTAATGTTACCAGCGGCAAGCTGACCATTCAGGACGACAAAGATAACGCTGGCAGTCTGACTGCCACGGGTGGAGAGTCCGCTGCTGGTATTGGCGGCGGCAACGCAAATGCCGGTCAAGTTACCATTACCGGCGGCAATATTACTGCCACCGGCGGCTATGGTTCGGCAGGCATTGGTGGAGGTTATGGACAGATTTCTCCAAATCCCAACGCTGGCGACGGAGACGTTACGATAAGCGGCGGTACAATTAAAGCGGCTGGCGGTACTTTTGGTGCTGGCATTGGCGGTGGTTACATCGGCGACGCCCATGTGACCATTACCGGCGATGCAACTGTGGAAGAAGTTCAGGGCGGTGAAGGTGCTGCCGGTATCGGCAGCGGTGCCTATGCTTCTATCGGAGAAGTAGAAATCTCCGGCAATGCTAAAATCGATAACGTAACCGGCGGCGATTATGGCGCAGGCATTGGCGGCGGTTTCAGCAGCCCATGGGACGGAGGCAGCCTTACCGGTAACGGTAAAGTGACCATCAAGGATAACGCCGTCATCAATAACGCACAAGGCGGCAGTTTAGGCGCGGGCATTGGCGGCGGTTATGGCGGCGGCTATGCCGGATTGGGTGATGTGACCATCGAAGGAAACACCACGGTCAACGCCACCGGTGGCGCTGGTGCCGCAGGCATCGGCAGCGGTGTTGATTCCGTAAATGATGCTGCTGGAAATGGCAACAAAATCACCATCCGCAGCAATGAGAGCGGCGCGCCCACTGTGAACGCGACCGGCGGTGAATCCAGCATAGACGAAGAAACTGAGGAAAAAATTCCCGGCGGCGCAGGCATCGGCAGCGGCGCGGGCGACGCCAAGGCAGACATCACCCTTGAGGGCAAAGTGACCATCGTTGCCAAGGCGGGCGAGGGTAACGCGGCTATCGGCGACATGAACGGCGAGCAGGTCTTCACCGGCCTCGACGGCTCCATCACCCGTTACGACTCTGAAGGCAATGACACCACCCTTCCCACCGACCCCGGCTACCCCGTCCCTGCGGACACCTCCTCTTCTGGCGGCTCTGCGGATGCCTCTGTGCAGGAGTCGGTCTTCCCGGGCCTCGTCGTCACCGACAAGGACGGCCAGCGCATCTCCTACACGAGCATCCGGGGCAACAACGTCCTCTCTATCCGCGTCGGGCGGTTCACGGCCTCCCTCCGGGCCTCGCTGGCCACCCTGCGTCAGCTGCGGGCTGAGGGCATCGACACCATCACCTTCCAGACCATCCTCTGCTCCACCACCCTCTCGGTGGACGAACTGCTGGCTATGGGCGGCGAGGATACCGAAGTCGTTCTCACCCACCACATCCGTTCTTCCACGCTCACGGTGGGCGGCAAGGCCGTGTAAGGCTCCCTTGTTCCCCGATGATTTTTGTGGTACACTAGACACAGAAATCTGTAAAAATCGAGGGAAAGTAACTTATGGCTGGCGACCTTCATACTCATTCCACCTGTTCTGACGGCTCTGTCCCCATCCACCGCCTGCCCCTGATGGCAGCGCGGCTGGGGCTGAGCGCTCTGGCCCTTTCTGACCACGACACCACCCTCAGCGCCCAGTACGCCTACGACCACCCGGTGCAGGACGGCGTGCGGCTCATCCCCGCCGCCGAGCTCACCGGCTACGACTTCGAGCGCAGCCACCGCGTCCATCTGCTGACCTTCTGGCCCGACCTCGACTGCCCTGCCCTGCGCCGGCACTGCGACATCATGCGCCAGCGCCGCAACGAGTGCGCTCTGCAGAGCTGCCGGGAGATCGAGGCGCTGTACCCCCAGTTCCGCACCGAGCAGGCGCTGGAATATGCACAGGACAGCGGCGTCCTCTTTAAGAGCGGCATCATGCAGGCGCTGCAGCAGCTGGGCCTGTGCGACGGCATCTACACCGGGCTTTATCACGAGCTGTTCGGCTGGGAGCCGCGGGGCAAGTGCCTCCACTCCCCCACTTACCCTCCGGTGCGGGAGGTGCTGGCCACGGCAAAGGCCGCTGGGGCCGTGGTGGTGTTCGCCCACCCGACGGTGTACAAGAGTATGCCTCTGCTGCGGGAGCTGGTGGCTGAAGGGGCTATCGACGGCATCGAGGTGCATCACCCCCGCAACAGCCCCGAGGATATGGCCGAGTGCGCTGAGCTCTGCAAGAAACATGACCTCATCGTCACCGGCGGCAGCGACTTCCACGGCGCGAACCACGGCAAACCCCACCCGGTGGGTGCCTGCGTCACCGAGGACGACCAGATCGCGCGCATCGAGGCACTGGCCCGCAAGCGCCGGGGCGGCGCTCTGTGACCGGGTCACATTGACTTCCTCGTCTGACAAGTATATAATAAAAATGCTATGCGAGTCCGCTCGCCTGTCAGTCGGATATAAAGAGAGGAAGTTTGAATATGAGCAAGTCTTTCAGCTACCCCAACAAGGGTACCTGCTCCAAGGAGACCCACATCGTGCTGAACGATGACCACACCATCGAGTCCATCGAGGTCATCGGCGGCTGCAACGGCAACCTGAAGGGCATCAGCCGCCTGCTCAAGGGCATGAAGGCTGAGGACGCCATCGCCCGCATGGAAGGCACCACCTGCGGCCCCCGCCCCACCAGCTGCCCTGACCAGATCGCCCAGAACCTCAAGCGCGCTCTGGCTGAGCTGTAAGTCACAGTCCGTTCAAAAGACCACCGTCCTGCCCTTATTTCCTGCGGGCAGAACGGTGGTCTTTTTGTTTATCGCATTTTTCAAAAATAGTGCCTATCGAAACGGCATCTTTGCGATATGCAATTCAACGCTGTTGCTGTTGCATGAAAAAGTTGAATTGCTACCGACCAAAATCGAGCCAAAAAGCGGTTGACAAAACCCGTGTCCTTTGCTACAATAAATGAGTAAACGCAGGGTTAGCTCATCCGGTAGAGCGACTGCTTCCCAAGCAGTAGGCGGCGGGTTCGAGTCCCGTATCCTGCTCCACAAAAAGAGCGCTGATTCGTCAAGAATTGGCGCTTTTATCATTTCAGCAAGTCTAAAACTGAGAGGGACGTCATGATTTTTGTACCCCTTCTGCACTATTTCAAGTGCAAGAATCAATACAGCGGCAACGAAGACGGGATGCGCTATCTGCTCTCGCCCGGCAAGCGCAGCGTGCCTGACCCGGACGGCGGCGAAGGCGCACAGAAAGAGGAATCCATCCTCACGGTGGACATCTGGCCCGACCCCTGGGCGCTGGACCGCACAGACCCCGCCCTGCGCCGACAGATGGTCTTTCCGCTGACGGACGAGGGCCGGGCCGCAGCGGCAGAGTATCTGTCCTCTGCCTACAGCACTGACCTGGCGCTCTGGAAGCAGCGGCCCTCCATCCTGGACTGTGAGCCCTGGTCACCGCCGCCGAAGGACGAGGACGCAGAAAGCGGGGAAAGCAAATGATATACCGTCTCAAAGAGCTCAAGGGCGACACCATCCCGGTGCCGCAGCTCATCTTTTCCAAGCTGGGCATCGCCGAGGAATACAACGTCCGGGTAGCGCTGTATGTGCTGGCCACCGGCGTCACCGACCCCGAAAAAATTTGTGCCGACCTTAAACTGCGCAGCCGCATCTCTGCCGAAAGCGCCCTCTCCTTCTGGGCCGGTGCGGGGCTTCTCGAGCGCTACGACGAGAACGCCGCGCCGGGAGCAGAGCCCTCCGCTCCTGCCCCCATGACCTGGGCGGAGATCGCCGCCGCAAGCCGCACCGACCCCATGATCTCGAGCCTCATCGACTGCGCTCAGACCGGCTTTGCCCGCCCGCTGACCCACAGCGAGATGGAAAAGCTGGTCAACCTCTACGTACAGGAGGGCTTTGCCCCCGAGACCGTCATGCTCTGCGTGGCCTATGTGGCCAGCCGGGGCAAGCGGACGATGGCCGCCGTCCTCCACGAGCTGAAAGTCTGGCGGGCCGAGGGCGTGGAGACCGGCGAACAGGCCGACGCCCACCTCAAGCTGCTGGCCCTCCGCCAGACCCGGGAACAGTATGTTGCTTCCCTGCTGGGCATCCCGGACAGCGAGCTCACCCTCGGCGGGCGGAAAGCCATCGCCCGGTGGTATGAGGTCTACGGCTACGACGATGCCATGGTGCAGGAGGCCGCTGTGCAGGCCGGGCCGAAGCGTGACCTGTGGTACTGGAACAGCATCCTCAAGACCTGGAACGCCAAGGGGCTGCGCAATATCCACGATGTGCGCACTCCGGTGGCCGCTGCCGGAGCCAGCCGGAACATCCGGGTGGACCGCGAGACCCCCAGCGGCAACGACTTCCTCAAGAACGCTGCCCGCCGCCGCACCCTCAAGAAAAAGTCCGAGTGACCCCCGGCATAAGGAGACACTATGCGTACCAAAAACGAACTGTATCAGGAAGCCCTGCGCACCGTCGCCCGCCGTCGTCAGACCGCACGGGCCAAGGCGGAGGACGCCCGCGCTGAGGCCGAGGCTGCTGTCCCCGGGCTGCGCCACGCCGAAGAAGAGGTGCGGGTGCGGGGCATCCGCTGCGCACTGGCCGGTGCGGCGGGCAAGGACCGCACCGATGCCGCTGCGGCCCTCACCGATGCCCGCAAAAAGCTGGCCGACCTGCTGGCCTCCAGCGGCCGTCCCGCCGACGCACTGGAGCCGCACTTCACCTGCAGGCTCTGCGAAGACACTGGCATTGTGGACGGACGCACCTGCAGCTGCGTCCACAAGGTGATGCAGCAGCTCCGCCGGTCGGAGATCGAGGCTCTGTCCAGCCTCTCCATTTCCAGCTTCGATACCATGGAGCTGCGCTACTACCCCGCCCGGATGGACGCCTCCCTCGGCGAGCCGGTACGGAGTTATATGTCCACCCTTCTGGACGACCTGCGCGGCTACGCCGACGAATTCGATACCACCAGCGAGAGCCTGATGCTCCTCGGCAACGCCGGTCTGGGCAAGACCCATGCCGCTCTGGCCATTGCCGGAAAGGTGCTGGAAAAGGGCTTCGACGTCATCTATGTGTCCAGCCCCGACTTCTTCTCGAAGCTCGAGGCCCTGCACTTCGGCTCCGACCCCGCCGGGGAGGAAGAGATGCTCCTGCGCACCGCCGCCGGGGCCGACCTGCTCATCCTCGACGACCTGGGTTCCGAGTTCAACTCCAGCTTCCTCATCAGCACCCTTTACAGCCTGCTGAACAACCGTCTGGGCGCGAAACTGCCCACCATCGTCACCACCAACATCACCGACGGCGCTCTGCTGGAAAAGCTCTACACCGAAAAAATCTCCAGCCGCCTCTCCTCTTTTGTCCCCTTCCTCTTTATGGGCGACGATATTCGGGCGCAAAAGGCAGAAGAAGCGTAAATAGGATAGAAGTCAAAGAGAGTTCTTATTCAGGAAAGGAATTTCAAATATGGGAATCGTAGTCATCGGCGCAGTTTTCGTGGACATCAAGGGCTATCCCCTCTCCACCTACATCCCCGGCGGACGGAACGCCGGCCGCATTGAACAGGTGCATGGCGGTGTGAGCCGGAACGTGGCGGAGGACATCGCCAATGTGGAACTGCGCCCCACCTTCGTGGGTCTGGTGGACGACACCGGCATGGGCCAGGACGTCATCGATAAGCTGGACAACCACAAGGTCAACACCAGGTACATCCAGAAGGTCCCCGATGGCATGGGGACATGGCTGGCCATCTTTGACAACGACGGCGACGTCCACGCCGCCATCTCCAAGCGCCCTGACACCACCCCGCTGACCACCCTGCTGGAGGAGAAGGGCGACGAGATCTTCAGGGACTGCGACGCCATCGCCATCGAGCTGGACCTCGAGAAAGACACGGTCAAGCAGGTGCTCCGCTATGCCAGAAAATACAACAAAAAGGTCTTTGCCGCAGTCTCCAACATGAGCATCGCCATGGAGCGCCGCGACTATCTGCAGCAGATCGACTGCTTCGTCTGCAACCAGCAGGAGGCCGGTCTGCTCTTCTCGGACGACTACGAGCATCTCGCCCCCAGCCAGATGGCTCAGGTACTGGCCCGGAACGTCCACAGCGCCAACATGCCCAGCATGGTGGTGACCATGGGCGGTCAGGGTGCCGTGTACGCCAAGCACACCGGCGAGTGCGGCGTCGTACCCGCCAAGAAGGTGGACGTCATCGACACCACCGGCGCAGGCGACGCCTTCTTTGCCGGTACGGTCATCGGCCTGACCTACGGCAAGAATCTGGCCCAGTCCTGTGAGATTGGCAGCCGCCTGGCCGCGTCGGTCATCTGCATCACGGAGAATGTCTGCCCCCGTTTCCGCCCGCTGGAATTCGGGCTGGATGTGCCGGTAGTGGACTGACATCTTCAAGCGCAGAGGTCTCTGGGCCTCTGTGCTTATTTTTTAATGCTGCCGTTCGATTCTTTCGATGCATTTCGCGGTTTTTATCGGAAAATCTGTTGAATCCCACCTGTGGCAGTGTTACACTGGACTTATTCAAATTTGTGAAAAGAGGAGAATCTAATGAACCAAAATCAACACAAGCGAAGCGCCTTTTCGGGCAAGATCGGCTTTGTCCTCTCGGCGGCAGGCGCTTCGGTAGGCCTCGGCAATATCTGGCGTTTCCCCTATCTCGCAGCAAAGTACGGCGGCGGCATTTTCCTGCTCATCTACATCATCCTCGCCTTCACCTTCGGCTACACCATGATCGTGGCCGAGACGGCGCTGGGCCGGATGACCAGGAAAAGCCCGGTGGGCGCATTCGCCGCCGTCCGCAAGGGCGGGCGCTCTTTCGGCGGCTGGATAAACGCCATCATCCCCATCCTTATCGTGCCTTATTACTCGGTCATCGGCGGCTGGGTCATCCGGTATCTGGCCGACTACGTCAGCGGCCACGGCAGTGAGCTGGCCACAGACGGCTACTTCTCGGCCTTCATTTCCAGCGGCGCTTCGGCGGAGATCTGCTTTGTCATCTTTACCATCTTTACCCTCGCCATCATCTTTGCAGGCGTGCGCAACGGCGTGGAGCGGGTCTCCAAGGTAATGATGCCCATTCTCGTGGTGTTGTCCGTCATCATCGCGGGCTACTCCGTCACCCGCCCGGGTGCGCTGGAGGGCGTGAAGTATTTCCTCGTGCCGAATCTCTCCAACTTCTCCTGGATGACCGTCGTGACTGCCATGGGGCAGATGTTCTACTCCCTCTCCATCGCAATGGGCATCCTCGTCACCTTCGGCTCCTACATGAAGAAGGATGTCTCCATCGAGGAGTCCACCGGGAACGTGGAGATCTTCGACACGGCCATTGCCATCATGGCGGGCCTGATGATCATTCCGGCGGTCTTCTCCTTCTCGGGCGGCGACCCGGACACCCTGCAGGCCGGCCCGGCCCTCATGTTCATCACCATCCCGAAGGTCTTTGAGAGCATGGGCCTCGGCACCGTGGTGGGCATCCTCTTCTTCACGCTGGTGCTTTTCGCCGCCGTCACCAGCTCCATCGCCCTGACGGAAAGCGCTGTCTCCACCTTCGAGGACGAGCTGGGCTGGGAGCGTAAGCAGGCCACCGTCCTCATCGGCATCATCATGCTGGTGCTGGGCAGTCTGTCGGCTCTGGGCTACGGCCCGCTGGCCCGGTTCACGGTCTTTGGGATGCAGTTCCTCGACTTCTTCGATTTCCTCACCAACTCCGTCATGATGCCCATTGCAGCCATCACCACCTGCCTGCTGGTGTCCCGGGTCATCGGTGTAGAGAAAATCGAGGAAGAGGTCACGCTGGAAGGCAAGCCCTTCCGCCGCAAGCGCATCTTCAACTTTATGATAAAGTACCTCTGTCCCATCTTCGCGGCCATCATCCTCATCAGCTCGGTGGCAAACGCGCTGGGCGTCATCTCCATGTAAGCAGACAATATAAAAAGCGCTGGAAGCCTTTACACCGCTTCCAGCGCTTTTCTTATGCCCGTTTCAGGATGCTCTTTATCTCGTCCAGATTCTTTACAAAATAAATGCCGCTCTGCCGCTCGGGGCTGGACAGCCCCATCTCGACCATGTGGGCCAGCAGAGCTTTCAGCCCGGCGTAGTAGCCATCGAGGTCGTAGAGGATGCAGGGCGCGTCCAGATGGCCCAGCGAGACCTTGGACATCACCTCGGCGATCTCTTCCAGCGTACCGGTACCGCCGGGGAACGCAATAAAGGCGTCGCCCAGCTCTATCATCCTGGTCTTGCGCTCAGTCATGTCCTGCGTGACGATGAGCCTGGTCAGGCCGTCATACTGCACCTCGGAGTCGATGAAGAACTGGGGCTCGACGCCGGTCACTTCGCCGCCCGCCATCAGAACGCTGTGGGCCAGACGCCCCATCAGGCCGCTGCGGGAGCCGCCGTAGACCAGCGCGTTCCCGCTCTCGCCGATCCAGCGGCCCAGTTCCTCCACCGCCTGTTTCAGGGCCGGGTCGCTGCCCTCGTTGGCCCCCAGATAGACCGTAATATTCATCGGCATTTCCTCCGTTATCTTGCCCATGTCATTTCCTGATTCGGACCGGTATAATCGAACTTACCGTCGTTCTTTTCTTCCAGCGCTTTTATCATGTGATAAGCAAACTCATTGTAGGGCGTCGGGATGCCCAGCTCTTTGCCCATCCGGATGAGCGTACCCGAGAACATATCGATTTCGGTATGGCGTCCGGCGTCGAGGTCTTGCAGCGTCGAGTAGCGGGCCGAGGGCTTGACGGCGCAGCCCTTGCCGGACACGGCATCCACCTTCTGCATATCGATGCCCTTGGCTGCGGCAATGGCTTCCAGCTCACGGCGGAGGCCGTCGCTGATGGCCTTCATATGGACGCTGTCACGGTAGCAGCCTACGCCTGCGCCGAGGATGGCCTGGGGCAGGTTGTTGCAGACGTTGAGGCGGAACTTGCTCCACATCTCTTCCTGGATGCAGTCGGTGGCCCGGAAGTGCAGCTCTGTGCCGCCGAACAGGGCCTCCACGGCCTTGACGCGGGGGCTGTCGCAGGGCAGCTCCTTCTCACCGAAGATGATGCCAACGGTGGTCGCCGGGTCAAAATGGAAGCCGTCCGCCTCCTTGTGAGACGCCACTTTGATGAGGGAGTAAAGCAGATGCTCCCCACCCACGGCAGAGGCAATGATGTCCTCGCTGTCCACGCCGTTCATCAGGCTCATGATGGTGGTATGGGGGCCGGTGACGGCTTTGATGCTGTCCAGTGCGCCGGGCAGTGCGCCGTATTTCAGGCAGACGATGAGAAGGTCAGCGTCATGCGCCTCCTGCGGCGTCCAGACCGCCGGACGGTAGACTTTGCCGTTGATGGCACAGCCATCCTTCTTCAGGCGCTCGCCGCGCGGGCCATCGGCCACCACGCCAAGCTCAATGTCCCTGCGGGCCGAAAGCCCCCAGATCACGTAGGAGCCGACCGCACCGGCTCCCAGAACTGCAACTTTTTTGATGTCCATATCGTTCCACCTCAATATCGTCCGCATGATTTGCGGGATTCATTTCTGCAGCTTTGTAACCAGACCTGCCATCGTTCTCTTTTATAGGTTCCATTATACCATGTTTTTCTCTCCCAGAAAAGCCCGGAGTGTTTCGTTTTTGCACGTCAAAAATCATTGACTTTTGGTGATAAGTTATAACAAAAGTGTAGAATCTCTTCGGTAAATAGAATCTTTGTCAAAAAAGGGCTTGATTTTTTTCGAAAACGGACTAGAATATCTTTTTGCGGAAAGGTTTCACCTGTACAGCCTTCCGCGAAACTATTTTTTCAAAAGCAAGGAGATTTTCGATATGAAACTCAAGAATGTTTGTGTTACCGTTGCTGCTCTGGTCCTGGCTGTCAGCATGACTGCCTGCGGCAGCTCTTCTTCTACTGCTGCTTCTACCTCTGAGGTTGCTTCTGCTGCCGCTCAGTCTGAGGCTGCTTCCACCTCTGCCGTGGCCGAGGAGAACTCTGCTTCCTCCGAGGCTGCAAGTGAGGCTTCCTCTTCTGAGGCCGCATCCGAGGTTTCCAGCGAGGCTGCATCTTCTGAGGCTGCTTCCTCCGAGGCCGCTTCTTCCACTGCCGCCTGAGTTTCAGTGCATAAAAACGAGCCGCAGCCTTTCCCCGGTGGGATGGGCTGCGGCTCATTTTATTTTAGACAAAATCCTCCCGCATGGGGGTGAAGATGTCCAGCAGGATGCCGGCCTCGGTGCAGACGCAGCCGTGCTCCACGCCGTCCTCCTTCAGGATGGTGTCCCCTGCCCGCACCGTGCGGGTCACACCATCCACCGTGAAATCGAACGCACCCGACACCACATAGGTGATCTGGGTGTGGGGGTGGTGATGCAGTGCGCCCACGGCCCCCTTTTCGAAGGTGTTCTCCACACACATCAGGCCGTCGGTGTAGGCCAGCACCCGGCGGGTAACGCCCTCGCCTGCCGTCTGCGGCAGAGCCTCTGCATGATAGACCCAGCGCTGTTTCTTCTCGGGAAGCTTCATATCCATTCCTCGTTTTCCGCCGCCAGACAGCGGCTTTTTTCTTTCTTCTATTATAGCGGCCTGGGGCTGGATTACAAGCTTGATTTGAGCGGGTGTCGCAGGATGGTCTTCCGCTTTTCCGGCGCGGTGCGGTTGGGGTCGGAGAGATAGAGCTCGTGGTGAAAGCGCGTCTCAGAGAAGTCCACCGCATAGCCCTGCTCTGCCGCAAAGGCATTCATCCGGGCCAGCGTCTCCGGCTCGTCGTCGTAAGAGCCGAGGTGCATACACTGGACACAGAGGCCCTCATCGTAGGTGAAGAACTCGACCTTGGAGAAATCCTTTTTCTTTTTGGCTGTCGCTTCCCGGACCGCCCAGTCGAACTCTTCCCGGGTCACGAACTCCGGCAGGCGGAGCATGGATGTCCAGTGGAAGCTTTCCTTCTCGGTTCCCGTCTGTTCCCACAGCCCTTCCAGCGGAGGCACTACGAAGTCAAAGTAACCGTCCACCCGGTGACTGCCCTTCTTGCTCATCTTGATGGTGTAGAGCAGGCCATACAGCAGCTCGATGGCTGCTTTGTACTCGCCTGTAGGGTCGTTGGGGTCGCCCTGCCCCCGCACTGCGGCAAAGGTCATGGCTGGCACGGTGACAAACTGCGGCTCACGAGGTGGTTGGTAGAGTGCCTTATATTCCTTCTTATAATCAAACGCCATCGTCGCTGACCTCCTCTGCCTGTCCAGCAGCTCCTTCGGCAGTGTGTCCGACAGCTCACGTCGGCCCAAACCAAGTTCCAGTGCTGCTTGTTCTTTCATCGCCAGTATACCACGACAACCAATCTTTGTAAACCATAAAGTTGTGCTATGCGCCGAAAAAAATCCTCTGTCTGGAAAGGCAGAGGATGCAAACAAAAAAAGACCTTCCCACTCTCCGGAATGGGAAGGTCTTTATAAGTGCTTAGTTCGCCTTAGAACTGACGTTCAAGGACAAAATCACTCAATGATCTTGCCGACGACGCCGGAACCAACGGTACGGCCACCCTCACGGATAGCGAAACGCAGGCCCTCTTCCATAGCAACAGGGGTCAGCAGCTCAACGTGCATCATGACGTTATCGCCGGGCATGCACATCTCAGTGCCTTCGGGCAGAGTGATGATACCGGTCACGTCGGTGGTGCGGAAGTAGAACTGAGGACGATAGTTGGAGAAGAACGGGGTGTGACGGCCGCCTTCGTCCTTGGTCAGAACGTAGACCTGGGACTCGAAGACCTTGTGGGGATGGACAGAACCGGGCTTAGCCAGAACCTGGCCACGCTCGATCTGGGTACGGTCAACACCACGCAGCAGAGCGCCGATGTTATCGCCAGCCTCAGCGAAGTCCAGAGACTTACGGAACATTTCCAGACCGGTGATGGTGGTGCTCCTGTCTCTTATACACATCTGACGCTGCCGACGACTA
>ENA-OWYG01000648-OWYG01000648.1-human-gut-metagenome-genome-assembly--contig:-NODE-648-length-21194-cov-8.074365_pt1 | contig 21194 bp, 17 predicted proteins | sample MGYA00249747_ERZ652080 | MGnify/ENA primary metagenome ERZ652080 (study PRJEB26925, sample SAMN05827071) | human gut metagenome | biome: ENVO:2100002; feature: ENVO:00000062; material: ENVO:00002003...
CTAGTCGTCGGCAGCGTCAGATGTGTATAAGAGACAGTAGATGGACAAAATATATTTTTCTGGAAAGGGTGATATACATAGTAGAAAAAAACGAGGGCATTATGAGCAAAAAGAAAAGCAGAGTTATTAAAGTAAATGTGATTTATGGTGATAAAAATTTGAAAGATTGTATGGAGCAGGTAATCCAGAAACACGAACGGAGTTTTGACCTTTTGACCCTGATATCATAATATTAATGAGGTGAAAGATGAACAATAAAGCAGTATTATATCTAAGATTATCAAAAGAAGACAGAAATAAAGTGAATAAAGGGGATGATAGCGAAAGTATTATTAATCAGCGTATTATGTTAAGTGATTATGCAATGCGGCATAATTTTCAGGTTGTTAAAATATATTCCGATGATGATGAGAGTGGACTATATGAAGACAGACCGGGATTTTCTCAAATGATGCAGGATGCAGAGAGGGGGCTTTTTGATATTATTATTGCGAAAAGCCAGTCAAGATTTACCCGAAATCTGGAACATTCAGAAAAATATTTACATCACAAACTGCCATTATGGGGTGTTCGATTTATTGGTGTTGTAGATGGCGTGGATACGATGGATGAAAATAATAAGATGACCAGACAGGTGAAGGGACTTACTAATGAATGGTATTGTGAGACATTGTCTAAGAATGTAAGAAGCGTATTCCTCTCCAAAATGAATCAGGGTAAATTTGTAGGTTCTTCATGTCCTTATGGATATATGAGAGATTCAGAAGACCATAATCATTTAATAATAGATGAATATGCAGCAAATATTGTGAGAAAGATTTTCCGATTATATTTAGAGGGAAATGGAAAAGCTCATATCGCTTCTATATTATCATCAGAAAATATTTTGATTCCGTCTTTATATAAAACGCGAGTTCTACAGCAAAATTACTATAACAGCAAATTAAAAGATACAACAAAGACATGGTGTTATCAGACGGTACATATGATTCTAAATAACCAGACATATTTAGGTAAAATGGTACAGCATAAGGATATAAAAATTTCTTATAAGGATAAGAAAAAGAGACGTTTGCCGAAAGAACAGTGGATTGTTGTAGATAATACTCATGAACCGATTATAGATCAGGAAACCTTTGATAGAGTTCAGGCAATACAGAAAATAAAAAGAAAATCTGTAAATACAGAGTATAGCGATAATATATTTGCAGGTATTTTATTTTGTGCCGATTGTAAACATGCTATGAATAGAGCTTATGCCAAAGAAAATAAAAAGGGCAGTATCGGGTATATTTGCAAGATATATAAAACGATGGGGAAAAAGCACTGTCCAAGTCATATGATTAAAAATGAGGAGCTGGAAGAAGCGGTTTTATCTTCTATAAAGAATGAAGCAAGAAAGATACTTACAGAGGATGATATTAGCGATTTGGATAAAGTCCAGAAGATAGATAGCCGGGAACAATTTTATAAAAAGCAAATACAGATAGTAGATGCAGAATTGGAAAAATACCAAAAGTTTAAAAAGAGAGCGTTCACAGGCTATATGGAAGAGATGATTACACCACAGGAATATCGTTCCTATGTTGCAGAATATGAAGAGGAAATATCCAAATTAGAAAGGCAGAAAGAAGAAATTCTTACAAAGTTAGCGGATGAGAATTCTCTTCAAAATCAGCATGATGAATGGGTAGAAGCTTTTAAGGATTATATTAATATTGAGAAGCTTACAAGAGATGTGGTTATTGAATTGATAGAAAAAATAGAAGTTCATGAAGATGGTGGACTGGATATTTATTACAGATTCCGTAATCCATTTCAGGTAGCAAATTAATTCCTACTATGCGAATACGCCACACATGCATCGTTAGCGGAGGAGACAGCAATACATTTTATCATAGTGTCTACGCTCTGGGTTTCACCTGGTTCTAAAAATACCTGGGAGCCTCCCATAGATGCAGCGTGTTCGCTGACGGTAACCGTATCATTTAAGGTAATCTGCTTTTTTGAAAGAGCTTCAAAGATAAGTAAGAGAGTCATAACTTTTGTGACGCTTGCAGGAGGTTTTTCTTTGTCTGCATCTTTTTCATAAAGAATTGTACCAGTAGTGGCTTCCATTAAAATGGCATTAGGTGCAGCGGATTGAAATCCAGTGTTTGCAGAAGATGCACTGGAACTTTCAGAGTTAGCCTGGTAAGAAACATTAGAAGTACTATCAGTGGCAGCTTGAACAGAAATATTATTAGAAGTAGTAATATTTTTTAAACGATTAGAAAGCTCGTTGATTCCTGAATTGTCAGAAAGTGGATTTAAAGAGTTTTCCATAGAATTACCAGAAGAAGCCAAAGAAACTATTTTCACAGGAAAAAGAATAGTCCCCGTCAGAAAACTTGTTATCAGAAAAAATGCAAAGGAATAAAAGAATTTTCGTGTAATTTTTCTGGAAAAATATTTTTGCATATGATACTCCAAATAAGAATTAGTACATTTTATGGCCAGTGCCTAAAAATATGCATTTCCTTGTTGCTAATCTTAAGAAAATTGCTTAAAATAGAAGTAAATATCTGGGCAAAATAAAATGATGAGGGGATACGATTATGAATTTACATGAATTTTATATTGGAAAAGCGTTTGATGCGTATGAATATTTTGGAGCACACTTGACAAAGAACGGTGTGTTATTTCGAGTTTATGCACCGAATGCGGAAAAGATTGAGGTGATCGGAGAGTTTAATGGCTGGGATGGTACAGAAGATGAGATGATTCAGGATGCACAGAGCGGTGTGTTTGAATGTGTACAAAAGGATGCGAAGCCGGGAATGATGTACAAGTACCGTATTTATCAGCCGGATGGAATTGTTATGGATCGTTTTGACCCGTACAGTTTTGGTTCACAGGTACGACCAGATACAGCATCAGTTATCGTAGATTTGGAAGACTATCATTTTTCAGATGAAGCGTGGATGAAGAAGAGAAGTAAGAATTATGATCTTCCGGTAAATATTTACGAGGTGCATGCCGGTTCCTGGCGAAAGAATGAGGCAGACGAGGAGAATGGCTGGTATCATTATCAGGAGTTAGGAAAGCAGCTTATTCCATATGTTAAAGAAATGGGATATACACATGTAGAGTTCCTGCCGCTAACTGAGCATCCGGCAGACTGTTCCTGGGGATATCAGGCAAGCGGATATTTCTGTCCGACTTCCCGTTATGGAACAGCAAGGGAATTAATGGAGATGGTAGATCTTTTCCATAAAGAAGGAATTGGTGTTATCATGGACTTTGTTCCGGTACATTTTATTGCGGATACTTATGCGCTGAATAAGTTTGATGGAACGGCTCTTTATGAATATGCGGACGATGATAAGGGTTATAGTGAGTGGGGAACCTGTAATTTTAACTATTACCGTGGTGAAGTGCGAAGCTTTTTACAGTCCTCTGCGAATTTCTGGATGGAGAAGTTCCACTTTGACGGCATCCGTATGGATGCAATTAGTAATGCTATTTACTGGCAGGGAGATTCTTCAAAGGGAATTAATGAAGGCGCGCTTGATTTTATCAAATGCATGAATTCTGGTTTGCAAAAGTTACATCCTTCTGTTATGCTTATTGCGGAAGATTCTACGAACTTCCCGAAAGTAACTGCACCGGTAGAGTATGACGGCCTGGGATTTGACTATAAGTGGGATATGGGGTGGATGAATGATACGTTAGATTATTTTAGAATTCATCCATATGACAGAAAGTTCCATTATCATAAGCTGTCATTTTCTATGATGTATTTTTATAATGAACATTATCTGTTACCATTTTCTCATGATGAGGTGGTACACGGAAAGGCAACCATTTTGCAGAAAATGTGGGGCGAGTATGACCTAAAGTTCCAGCAGGCAAAGACTCTTTACACTTACATGTACACTCATCCTGGAAAGAAGCTTAATTTCATGGGTAATGAGATTGGCCAGTTCAGAGAGTGGGATGAGGAAAAAGAATGTGACTGGATGCTCTTAGACTATCCAAAGCATCAGGATTTCCACCGTTTTATGAAGGATTTAAATCATCTTTATATCAGTGAACCAGCATTTTTCAATGGAGATTATAATTCTGCGAACTTCCGATGGATTGAGGTGGAAGCGGTTGAGGAAAGAGTGTACATTTACGAGAGAATGTGCGGAGAGGATCATTTCATCGTTGTACTGAACATGAGTGATGCACAGTATAATGACTTTGAATTTGGTTATGACCATTATGCAGTTCTTCATGAAGTATTATCTGGTGAGCGAAAAGAGTATGGTGGATATTTTGAGGGATTAAAGGAAGACATCGTGGCAGAAACAACGGGCTATAAGTGGTGGAAGAGAAAGTTTAAGATTACGATTCCGGCACTTGCCGCTATCATTTATAAAGTAGAATTTCTTCCAGAGCCAAAGGAGATACCTCTTCCTATGTTAGATGAGGCATCAATAGATATTGACCGAAAGAGACTTAGAGCAGAGCATGAAAATTGATATTAAACTGGATGTATTTGAAGGTCCTCTGGACCTTCTTCTACATTTAATAGAGAAAAATAAAGTAAGTATATACGACATTCCAATCGTGGAAATCACAAACCAGTACATGGAATACATCCGTGAGATGGAAAAAACCTATTCGATGGAATCAATGAGTGAGTTCCTCGTTATGGCAGCGACATTATTAAAGATAAAGTCAAAAATGCTGCTTCCACAGCCGGAAAAAGAGGAGGAAGAAGATCCAAGAGAAGAATTAGTCCGCCGTCTTACCGAATACAAAATGTACAAATATGCGGCAGAAGAATTAAAAGACTTAAGTGTAGATGCCCAGAAAGTATTCTTTAAACCGGAAACTGTACCAGAAGAAATCAAGTACTACGAGGAGCCGATCCGCCCGGAAGAAATTGTTGGGGACATCACTTTAGAAAAGTTAAACCAGATATTCCGCATGGTCATGCGCCGGAAAAAGGACAGAGAAGATCCAGTGCGGAGCCATTTCGGAAAGATTCAGAAAGAAAAATATAAAGTAGAAGACCGTATGGATGACATACGCCGTCAGATTCGCGGACTGAAAAAAATAAATTTCCGAACCCTTCTTGATATTCAGCCCGTCAAGGAAATGGTAATCGTAACTTTCCTTGCGGTACTTGAACTGATGAAGGTAGGAGAGATAAAAGTAAGTCAGGAACATAACTTTGCGGAGATATACTTAGATTCCTGTGAATAGGGGGTACTGAAGAATTGGAAAAGAGGTATTATGAAAGATAAAGAGAGAATAAAGGGAATTATTGAGGCGATTCTTTTTACGATGGGAGAGTCAGTTGCAATTTCTCGATTATCAGAAGTTCTTGACATAGAAGAAGATACATTAAAAGAACTATTAGAGGAAATGAAAGGCGATTATGCCGGAAAGGATAGAGGAATCTGCCTGATTGAGTTAGATGGGGCGTACCAGATATGTACGAAGATTGAGACTTATGAGTATGTCAAAAAGTTAGTAAGTCAGCCGAAGAAGCGTTCTTTAACAGACGTTATGTTAGAGACACTTTCTATCGTTGCCTATAAACAGCCTGTAACCAAACAGGAAATCGAGGCGATTCGAGGGGTAAAAAGTGACTTCGCGGTAAATAAACTCCTCGAATACCGCCTGATAAAAGAACTTGGCAGACTCGATACAATAGGACATCCAATTGTATTCGGAACGACAGAAGAATTTTTACGCTGCTTTGGTGTATCCTCTATTGAGGAACTTCCGGATATTGATGAAGTACAGAAACAGAATTTTATGGAAGAAGCAATGGAGGAGGTTGCGGCTTCAATAACAGTATAACTTCTGGTTTGTCTGAAGAATTATCAGAAAGAACCACTAAAAAATCCAATGTCATTTAGATAAGAATGACATTGGGCAGGACATACAGGACTTTGGCTGCTGTACAAAATTACTATAAATTATATATCAATTATTTTCATTCTGAATCTCTGCCAGAGCCTTTTTAAACTGAAACGAAAATAAAACTGACGTAAAAAGTACCGCAATAATATCCGCAATCGGTTCCGCCATATACACTCCTGTAGTTGGATTGGATACTACATGAGGCATAATATAAATAAGCGGCAGCAGTAATACAAATTTACGAACGACAGCAACAACAATAGAGTTTACTGCTTTTCCAAGTGAAGTAAATGTCATCTGGCAGGCAATCTGAATACCGAACAGGAAGAGACCTCCCAGATAGATTCTAAGCATTGGAGCAGTAAAGTTGATAAGACTCGCATCTGCGGTAAAAATACTTACGAATACTCTTGGAATAAGCTGTACAGCAGCCCAAAGTAATGCAGAATAGCTCAGACAGGTCATCAGGAGCAAACGGAAAGTTTTCTTTACACGATTCGTATTTTTTGCTCCGTAATTATAGCTGGAAATCGGTTGCGCTCCCTGGGCGATTCCCTGAAGCGGCAGCATAGCAAATTGCATTACACTGGTCAAAATCGTCATGGCTCCGACAGCAATATCTCCGCCATAACGAAGCAGAGAGGAATTAAAGCAAACCGTTACAATACTTTCACTTGCCTGCATAATAAAAGCAGCTAGTCCAAGAGTGACACATGGAACAAAAACTTTTGGTTCCAGACGCATATATTTCTTTCTAAGATGAAGATGTGTTTTTTCACCGCAAAGGAAAGAGACAACCCAAATCGTAGAAATTGCCTGTGAAATCACCGTTGCCAGAGCCGCCCCTTTTACACCCATATGAAAAGCAAAAATAAATACAGGGTCTAAAGTAATATTACAAATGGCACCAATAAGAACAGAAACCATAGAAATAGTAGTGAATCCCTGTGCAGTAATAAAAGCGTTCATACCAAGTGTTAACTGCACAAACAAGGTTCCAAACGCATAGATATGCATATAGTCTGTGGCATAGCTGATTGTATTTTCACTGGCACCGAATGCGAGCAATAAATCTTTACTCCAAATCAGTAAAATAGCAGTTAAAATAAGAGAAATAACAATCTGGAGAAGAAAACAGTTTCCAAGTATATTTTCTGCCGATTCATTATCCTGCTTTCCCATATAAATAGAAGCTCTTGGAGCACCACCGGAGCTGACTAATGCGGCAAAAGCAGTAACGATCATAATGATTGGCATACAGACTCCCACACCAGTAAGAGCCAGACTGCCATCACTGGGGATATGCCCGATATAGATTCGGTCTACAATGTTGTAGAGCATATTGATGAGCTGCGCGATTACGGTTGGAATTGACAGCTTGAGAAGAAGCTTTCCGATGGGTTCGGCAGCTAAAAAGTTTTTGTTGTCTTGCATAAATATATAGTCTCCTTTTATAAGAATAGGTTCGCACATTTTATTGTAAGCATTTAAAGTGTCGTGAAAAAAGCTACGAATGTGGCTGGGGCATATGATTCATTCTTCTCCTTCCTAAATGGTATTTTTTTGAACTGTATTAAATAATATAATGAATGATAGGGAAAGTCAAGATTCTCCCTTTTTATTGTTATAATATGATGAATGATAAGGAGAATAAAAATAATGAGAAATGGATAGTACTAACAAATAATATTGTGACTTCCATTTTTTTTTTACTTTGAATGATTTTTCAAACACACTCTAGGCGTTAAAGCGGTAATGTTTTTCTTGTGTACAGTGGAATGTGGGAGTATAATAATAATATCAATATTTTTGTATAAGTTTAAAAGTTTTAATAGGATAATCGGCAAACCAGATGAAAGTCTGGGACGCAAAGCTACAGGGTCTTTAAAATGGCAGCCAGCTGCATGAAATGAGGTGCACTGTCTGTTTGGCAGTGTTTTTTATGATATTATTTCATAGACGTAACTATAATAATTTTATAAAGAAGAGAGAAAAAATATGAAAATTAAAAAACTACAAAGTGTATGTCTCATTTTGGCATGTGTAGCAGTAACAGGACTTATAGGATGTGGGGAAACAGATAAGAGACCTGTATAAAGAGGGCTATGATGCAGTCGGTACAGGAAATAATTACCCTTATGTATTGGTAAGTCCAGTAGAACTGGAATATGAAGTATCTTCACAATTCTTCCTTTGAGAAAACAAAGGCGGAACTGGAAGAAAAAGGATGCAGTTATTCTAATGCAGTTCTGATTGGTATTACGTCATTAATCAGATATGATGCCGGTGATAAAGGCAAGGTAATAGAGTATGCGGATATAATTGATACGTCATCACAGCATCTGTTAGGTATTATTAATGATGTTTTGGATATATGAATGCACATGTCTCAAAACCAGTTGAGATGAAGGTACTGGAAAAGACGATTAGAAGCATAAAATCCGGCGGGGGGGGTACCGAAATGCAGGGCATTGAACAGTGACAAATGGAAAGTAACCAGACATAAAAAAATTGAAAAAATAGCAGGAATGGAAGATAAATGAAAGGAAAAAGAATAATTGCAGGTATTCTGCTTGTGGGAATTTTAGCAACTACTCTGGCAGGATGCAAAAATGACAGTAGCAGTAAAAAAGAAACCGAAAAGCCGGTCATTACGCTCGGCAGTGACAGTTATCCACCCTACAATTATCTGAATGAGGATGGAGTACCGACGGGCATAGATGTAGAACTTGCTACAGAAGCCTTCAAAAGAATGGGATATCAGGTGGATGTTGTCCAGATTAACTGGGAGAAGAAAAAAGAACTTGTGGAGAGAGGAGAGATTGACTGTATCATGGGCTGCTTTTCCATGGAAGGACGTCTTGATGATTACCGCTGGGCAGGACCATACATAGCAAGCCGTCAGGTAGTTGCCGTAAATAAGAGCAGTGACATCTATAAACTGAGTGATCTGGAAGGAAAGAATCTTGCCGTCCAGTCCACAACCAAACCGGAAGGTATCTTTCTGAAGCGGACGGATGAGAGAATCCCAAAACTGGGGAATCTGATCAGCCTTGGCCACAGAGAACTGATCTATACGTTTCTGGGAAAAGGATATGTAGATGCAGTTGCCGCACATGAAGAATCTGTTGTCCAGTATATGAAAGATTATGATGCAAGCTTCCGTATTCTGGAAGAACCTCTAATGCTCACCGGAATAGGTGTTGCTTTTGCAAAAAATGATGACAGAGGAATCTGTGAGCAGATGGAACAGACACTGGAAGAAATGCGTCAGGATGGCACATCCCTGAAAATTGTTGAAAAATATCTGGATGATCCGGAAAAGTATCTGGAGGTGGATGATCTTGGATATTAAGAGAAAGAAAAAAGAAAAACGAATCCATCTGCTCGGTGGCCTGATTGGAATCTGTGTGGCTGTAGTCTCTCTGTTTTATTTCTTTCATGTAGAAAAAGCGGAGGCAGAGAAAAGAATGGTGGAGATTGTAAACTATGTCAAAGTGCAGTGCTCAACCTACACCCATTACAATGAATCATCGGAATCCAAAAGCCTTCTCCGTGCCATTGAAAGTGCCAGACAGATGAGTACAAATATTAACATGGAAACAGAAAACGGCAGGCAGCTAAGCCGGGATTTCCTGAAAGAAAATCTGCAGACTCTCTGGGTGAATGGCATCATTGTACTGGATACAGAAGGAAAGATAGATTGTGAATACAGTACGGATGAATCTCTGGCAAATGAGATTACAGAGTATCTGCAAAAAGAAATTATCATGGATTTTGCCGGATATGAAGAAAGATCGTATTCAGAGCGGTTTAACAGGAAAGACGGATCACATATTGACATTGCAGCCTGTGCCAGAAAAGATGCACAGGGTATCGTTGCTGTTTATTATTATACACCTCCGAAATTTGCCAGGAACTATACTCTGACGATACAGAGTCTTTTAAACGGCTATAGCACCCAGAAGGATGGAACGATTATTGTTGCAGACGAGGGAATCATTGTTGCCAGCAATGATGAGAGTTTGTTGGGGCAGAATACGGCTGACAACGAAGTTGTTAAGGCAATGAAGAGTAATACAGACAGTCAGCACATTTATCATTTGAAGAATGAAGGAACCGGATGCTACGGAATCATGCTGAAGCAGCGTGATTATTATATCTATGCGTATCTTTCGGATACAGAAGTGTTCCATAACCTTCCATTAAATGTGATAAGCGTTATTTTTCTTTATTTCCTGATGTTTAGTATATTCTGGTTTTGGACATACAGAACCAATCAGGCACATCAGAAACAGGAACAGGAAAAAGATGAAAAATATAAAACAGAACTTCTGATTGCTGCAAAAAAGGCAGAAGCCGCCAATGAGGCAAAAACAGAGTTTCTACAGCGAATGAGCCATGATATCCGGACTCCGATCAATGGAATCTGCGGCATGGTAAATATGGCAGATCATTATGCAGATGATATGGAGAAGCAGAAGGAATACAGGACAAAGGTGAAAGAGGCATCCAATCTGTTGCTGGAACTGGTAAATGATGTTCTGGATATGAGTAAGCTTGAGTCAGGTGAAATCGTTCTGGAAGAGATTCCATTTAATCTGAGCAGTATTTACAGGGAAGTATTTGTTGTAATCGAGCAGGTGGCTGCAGAACAGAATCTCCAAATTGTGTGGGAGAAAAAAGAAATCACACACCGTGATCTTATTGGAAGTCCAAGGTATGTGAAACGTGTGATGATGAATATTCTGTCCAATGCGATGAAATATAACAGAGAAAACGGACATATCTATATCAGCTGCATTGAAATTCCATCCGGACAGCCAGAAACGACGACAATGGAATTTGTCTGCCGGGATACCGGAATCGGAATGGCAGAAGAGTTCCAAAAACATATTTTTGAACCATTTGCACAGGAACATGCAGGAAGCCGCACAAGATTTTCCGGAACAGGTCTGGGAATGCCGATTTCAAAGAAACTGATTGAGAAAATGGGTGGAACGATTACCTTTGAAAGCGCAGAAGGCATAGGGACGACATTTGTGATCCGGGTTCCATTTAAAATAGATCTGGATGTGGATATACGTGAAGAACAGGCGGATGTATCCGAAAAATCTATAAAGGGGCTGCATATTCTTCTGGCGGAAGATAATGAGCTGAATATGGAAATCGCTGAATTTGTGCTTCAGAATGAAGGTGCTGAGGTGTCCAAAGCATGGAATGGCGAGGAAACTGTTGAGCTATTCAGAAAAAGTGAATCTGGTGAATTTGATGCTATTCTTATGGATATTATGATGCCAGTCATGAATGGATATGAAGCCACAAAGATGATTAGGTCTCTGGACAGGGAGGATGCAAAGGTGATTCCGATTATTGCGATGACAGCAAATGCATTCACGGAGGACAGGCTAAGAGCAAAAGAAGCAGGAATGAATGAACATATCGCAAAACCTTTTGATGTAAAACTATTGGTAAAGATAATTCATAAATTGGTGCATTAGAGCATGTTTGAAAAATAGTCTCAGAAGGGGGATTCGTAATGAGAAAGAAAAAATGGAACAGAGTTTTAGCTGTACTTTTAATGATGGTGATGAGTATATCACTTCTGTCAGGATGTGGCAGCAAAAGTGCGGAAAAAGAAGATGCAGAAACAATTACTGTGTATTTATGGAGCACAAACCTCTATGAAAAATATGCACCATACATTCAGGAACAGCTCCCGGATATCAATGTTGAATTTGTCGTAGGGAATAATGATCTGGATTTCTACAAATTTCTGAATGAAAATGGTGGATTGCCGGATATTATAACCTGCTGTCGTTTCTCACTGCATGACGCGAGTCCCCTGAAAGACAATCTGATGGATCTTTCTACAACCAATGTTGCTGGTGCTGTCTATGATACCTACCTCAGCAATTTTATGAATGAGGATGGAAGCGTAAACTGGCTTCCGGTGTGTGCGGATGCACATGGTTTTGTAGTGAACAAAGACCTTTTTGAAAAGTATGATATCCCTCTTCCAACAGATTATGAAAGTTTTGTCTCTGCCTGCCAGACATTTGACAAAGTGGGGATTCGTGGATTTACAGCAGACTATTATTATGATTATACCTGTATGGAAACACTGCAGGGTCTGTCAGCATCAGAACTGTCTTCCGTGGACGGACGAAAGTGGCGTACTACCTACAGTGACCCGGATAATACAAAGAGAGAAGGCCTGGACAGTACAGTCTGGCCAAAGGCTTTTGAACGTATGGAACAGTTCATTCAGGATACCGGGCTGAGCCAGGATGATCTGGATATGAATTATGATGATATCGTTGAGATGTATCAAAGTGGCAAGCTTGCCATGTACTTTGGCACCTCTGCTGGTGTAAAAATGTTTCAGGATCAGGGCATTAACACAACCTTTCTTCCATTCTTTCAGGAAAACGGTGAAAAATGGATTATGACTACGCCATATTTCCAGGTGGCTTTAAATAGCAATCTGACAAAGGATGAGACACGTCGAAAGAAAGCAATGAAGGTACTGGACACAATGCTTTCAGCGGATGCGCAGAATAGAATCGTTTATGATGGACAGGATCTGTTAAGCTACAGTCAGGATGTAGATCTCCAGCTTACGGAATATCTGAAGGATGTGAAACCTGTGATCGAAGAAAACCATATGTATATCCGCATAGCGTCAAATGACTTTTTCTCTGTTTCTAAGGATGTGGTTTCGAAGATGATATCAGGAGAATACGATGCAGGGCAGGCTTATCAGTCATTTGATTCTCAGCTTCTTGAGGAGAAATCCACTTCTGAAAAAGTAGTCTTGGATTCACAGAAGTCTTATTCAAACCGTTTCCATAGTAGTGGAGGAAATGCTGCATATTCTGTTATGGCAAACACGCTGCGCGGTATTTATGGGTCAGATGTGCTGATCGCAACCGGAAACAGCTTTACGGGAAACGTGCTGAAAGCCGGCTATACTGAAAAAATGGCGGGCGATATGATCATGCCGAACGAACTTTCAGCTTACAGCAGCAAAATGAGCGGAGCCGAACTGAAAGAGGCAGTTAAAAACTTTGTAGAAGGCTATGAGGGTGGATTTACTCCGTTTAACCGAGGCTCTCTGCCTGTGCTCAGTGGTATTTCTGTAGAAGTCAAAGAAACAGATGATGATTATACATTGAGCAAAGTTACAAAGGACGGAAAACAAATTCAGGATAATGATACTTTCACGGTAACCTGTCTTGCGATACCAAAACACATGGAGGCTTATCCGGCAGATGATAATATTGTGTTTGATGGAGGGAATACCTCTGTGGATGATACATGGACAGGATATATTTCAGATGGTGATGCCGTTCTTGCAGAGCCTGAAGACTACATGACTTTGAGGTGAGAAGGATGGGCATTAAGAATCATAATACAAAAAGAGAGAAGAATGTCATGATAAAACGGTTAAGGATAGCTGTCTTTATTGCAGTTTCTCTTGGAATTGTGTTGATAGTTTTCCGATATTTTGGATTTGTATCGAAAACTATTTATGAGGAAAGTGTTTCTCATTTGACGGAAGTTTTTCATCAGTCTGATAATATGCTGAGGGAACTGACAGATAAGAATCTGAACTATCTTCATATGTGGGGTGAGAATCTGCAGGATATTTCCAGCGAAGGTGAAATTCGGGATTATATAAAGAAAGCGCAGGAAGATGCCGGCTTTTTAGACTTCTTTTTTCTGTCAGCTGACGGGAACTATAAGATGGCAACAGGGGAAACCGGATACCTTGGATTACAGGAAAATATTGAAGATGAGATCCGGCAGGGAAATGATGTGATAGCGAATGCAGCGGTTCCCGGAAAATCCCAGCTGCTTGTTTTTGCCACAGCTAAGGCTCATGGAATTTATCAGGGATTTGAATATGATGCCATTGCCATTGCTTATGAAAACTCTGATATCGTAGATGTACTGGATATTTCTGCTTTTGATGGAAATGCCCAGAGTTTTGTTGTTCATCCTGATGGCCGTGTTGTGGTTGATCATTCTTCTGAGGCATGGGGGAACGTGTATAATTTCTTCGGTGTTCTGAGAGAGCATTCTGATATGTCCGAAAAAGAAATTAATGAACTTTCAGAGAAGTTTAAAGCAAGACGTACCGATGCAATGCTGCTAAATCTGGATGGAAGAAACTATTATCTGGTCTATGAAAAATCAGATATTCAGGACTGGATGTTTTTGGGACTTGTCCAGGCGGATATCGTCAATGCCAGTATGAACAGTCTGCAGCGTAGTACGATACTTCTTGTTGGTGCGGTCGTGCTCTGTATTGCCGCTTTACTTATTAGTTTTATTATTCAAAAAGGCAGAATAAACCTCAGGAAAAAGGATACGGAGATTCTGTACAGGGACGAGCTGTTTCAAAAGCTTTCAATGAATGTAGATGACGTCTTTCTGATGCTGGATGCAAAAACATATCAGGCAGATTACGTCAGCCCAAATGCGGAAAAGCTGCTGGGTATTACGGTAGAACAGATTCGTAAAGATATTTGTATTCTGGGAAAACTACATCCAGAGGAACAGGAAGATTCGGAGAAAAATTATATGGAGAAAATCCAGGTTCATGAGCAGAGGGAATGGGATTTTGAATATGTTCATCTGAAGACAGGGGAAAAACGCTGGTTCCATAATATTGTAATGGGCAGTGAGGTAAACGGAAAAAGGAAATATATCCTGGTTATGTCGGATCGTACCTCTGACTGGAAAATGAACCAGGCACTTTCTGAGGCGGTACATGCGGCGGAGACAGCAAACCAGGCAAAGAGTACTTTCCTTTCTAATATGTCTCACGATATCCGGACACCAATGAATGCGATTATCGGTTTTACCACACTGGCTGTAAGTAATATTGATAATCAGGAAAGAGTCCAGGATTATCTGGGTAAGATTCTTTCCTCCAGTAACCATCTGCTCTCATTGATCAATGATATATTGGATATGAGCCGGATTGAGAGTGGAAAGATACATCTGGAAGAGACAGAGGTCAGTCTGTCGGATGTGCTTCATGATCTGAAGACGATCATCAGTGGGCAAATCCATGCGAAGCAGCTGGAACTTTATATGGATGTCATGGATGTTACAAATGAAGATGTTTACTGTGACAAGACTCGGCTGAACCAGGTGCTGCTGAATCTTTTGTCTAATGCGGTTAAGTTTACACCTGCAGGAGGAACCGTTTCTGTCCGGCTGAAACAGTATCCGAAGGCAGTAAAAGGCAGTAAGCTGTATGAGATCCGGGTAAAGGATACCGGAATCGGTATGAGTCAGGAATTCGTGCAGAAAATTTTTTCTCCTTTTGAGAGGGAGAGGACTTCCACTGTGAGCAGAACCCAGGGCACAGGGCTTGGCATGGCAATCACCAAGAATATTGTGGATATGATGGGCGGAACTATTGAGGTTCAGACAGAACAGGGCAAAGGTACCGAATTTATTGTCTGTCTGCCATTACGGATTCAGTCTGAGCGCCAACGTATAGAGAAAATCGCAGAACTGGAAGGGCTTAAGGCACTGGTTGTAGATGATGACTTTAATACCTGTGACAGTGTGACAAAAATGCTTGTAAGGGTCGGAATGCGTTCGGAATGGACACTTTCCGGCAAGGAAGCTGTTCTCCGTGCACGGCAGTCTATGGAACTAGGAGATGCGTTCCACGCTTATATCATTGACTGGCGTCTGCCAGATATGAATGGTATTGAAGTCACCCGTCAGATCCGCAGCCTTGGTGATGATACACCGATCATTATCCTGACCGCATATGATTGGTCAGATATCGAGGCAGAAGCCAGAGCAGCAGGGGTGACTGCATTCTGTGCGAAACCGCTGTTCATGTCAGATATCAGAGATACCTTGATGACTGCTATCGGCCAGAGTCAGGCTGAAGTAGAAGATTCAATTCTTCCAGAAGCAGGTTCAGATTTCAGAGGCAGATGTATACTGCTTGTGGAAGATAACGAACTGAACAGTGAAATTGCGGTGGAAATTCTGAAAGAATATGGATTTCTGGTTGATACTGCCGAAAATGGCGCAGAGGCAGTGGAGAAAGTTAAGAATTCGACTCCAGGTAAGTATGATCTGGTGCTGATGGATGTGCAGATGCCGGTAATGAATGGATACGAGGCCACCCGTCAGATTCGTGCGCTGGATGATCCGGCACTGTCGGGAATCACCATCCTTGCCATGACTGCTAATGCCTTTGATGAAGACAGGAAGAAAGCCTTGGAATATGGTATGGATGGATTCTTATCCAAACCGATAGTTATAGAGGAGTTAATCAGTACTTTACACAACAACCTGCTGGATTAGAGCGTGTTTGATCAGGTGTTTGGAACTTCAGAAAATCCGCACGGATAAAGGAAATAAGGAATATGGATAAAAGTAGAAAAAAATCAGCCGTACTATTTGTATGTATATTGCTAGTTCTGGGAATGTGGATGATGTTATCAGTACACAGCCAGGCCGCTGAAACGAATAATGATGAAAAACAGGCACAGACCATTCGTGTCGGCTCATTTGAGGATACCTTTAATTATGTCGACAAAAACGGTGTAAGACGAGGATATGGCTACGAACTCATGCAGGCTCTGGCAGGTTATACCGAATGGAAATTTGAGTATGTGAAATGTGACTGGTCTGACTGTTTTGATAAGCTTGAAAATGGTGAGATTGATATTATGGGTGATATCTCTTACAGCGATGAACGTGCACAAAAGATGCTTTTTTCGGATGAACCGATGGGTGAGGAAAAATATATTCTTTATGCTGATTTATCGAATATGGATATTGGGATGTCTGATTTTAAGTTTATGGACGGGAAACGTGTAGGTGTGCTCATGGATACAGAGCCAGAAATTATGCTGACAGAATGGGAAAATAAAAATGGTATACATACAGAGCATGTAAATGTGAATAATGATAATGATGTCGAAAAGAAATTAGCGAATCATGAGATTGATGCTTTTGTATCTCTGGAGGAATCCATCTGGTCTGAACAGGGAATATCATCTGTTACCACTATTGGCAAATCAGGTATATATTTTGCAATAAATAAAGAGCGTAGCGATATCAAGACGGAGCTGGACTATGCTATGTGTCAGCTGGATCAGGATAGTCCTTTTTTTAAGGCAGATATGTATAAGAAATATTTTACACTTGATTATAATCAGAGTCTTACAGGTGGAGAAAAATCCTGGCTGGAAGAACATGGTGACATCCGGATGGGATTTTTGAACAATGATCCGGCAATCTTTTCCATGGACGAAACAACTGGAAAACTTACCGGTATGCTACCAGAATATGTCTCCTATGCCAAAGACTGTCTGGGAAATCAGACGCTGAAATTTAATATACAGGACTATGATGATTATGATGAAATGCTTCAGGCACTGCAGAATCATGAAATTGACATGATTTTTTATGCTGGCAGAAATCCTGATATTGCAGAAAAAAAAGGCTATGCACTTACAAACACAGCCTGGAGCTACAATCTTATGGCAGTAACTGATGAGAAAAATTTTGACGAGGGTAATGTATATACAGTAGCTGTGCCAAAGGAAAAAGAAGCTTTAAAACAGCAGCTTACCTTTAGTTATCCACAATGGAATCTTGTGGATTATGATTCGTTTGAAGAGGCTGCTGAAATGATTACTAATGAAAAAGCAGACTGTTTTCTCATGGGAGCAAGTCAGGCGATGGTATATGATAACAATCGAGATTTCAAGAGTGTTCCACTTACAAAAACAATGGAGGCATGCTTTGCAGTAAAAGGTGGAGAGGGAACTCTTTTGTCGATACTGAATAAAACTTTAAAGGGCATGCCGTCTGGCATGCTTACAAGCGCACTTGCTATCTATGACAGTACGGCAGATAAGGTAACATTTTTGGACTTTGTAAAAGACAATATGCTTGCTTTTTTTCTCGCCACAGGATTCTCTGCACTCAGCATCATTGTTATTATCCTCGTACTTTTACGCAAGGCAAGGAAAGCAGAAGCTGCCGCAAAGCTTGCTGCAAATGATACACAAAAACTTAATGAGAAACTGGAAATCGCTTTGAAAAAAGCAGAGGATGCCAGTCTCGCAAAGACCAGTTTTCTTAACAATATGTCACATGATATCCGTACTCCTATGAATGTAATTCTGGGTTATGCACAGCTTATGGAGAATGAACTAAATGGAAAAGACATACCTGAAGTTTTGGAACATCTGGAAAAACTGCAGCAGTCTGGAAATCTTCTTCTGTCAATCATAAATAATGTATTGGATATGGCCCGGATTGAGAGCGGAAGGATGGAGATTGATGAGAATTACTGCCGGATTGAAGATGTCTGGAAATCTTTGTTTGCAGTATTTGATGAGAAAGCAAGGAAAAAGAATATTTCGCTTCATTACACGATGAATGTAGAGCATGAGCATGTATTGACAGATGTTACCAAGGTAAAAGAAATATTGGTCAATATTCTGAGCAATGCTATAAAATATACTCCAGCAGGTGGTTCTGTTATGGTATATGTAGATGAATTACCTTGTGATGAGTCTGGATGCATGATAGTGAGGATCAGAATCAGCGATACCGGAATCGGTATGAGTCAGGATTATCTGACAAAGATTTTCGAAGCATTCACGCGTGAGAAGAACACCACAAAGAGCAAAATCGCAGGAACCGGACTGGGCATGTCAATAGTCAAGAATTATGTTGACCTGCTTGGTGGAACAATAGATGTAGAGAGTGAGCTTGGCAAGGGCAGCACCTTTACAGTTACATTAAAACATAGGATAGCGGATGAAAGATATTATGTAAAAAAGCATATTGAAGAGCCTGGAACAGGAAATGAAATCCTTGAAGGCAGGAATATCCTTTTAGCGGAGGATAATGATTTAAATGCAGAGATTGCAGAGGCAATACTTGAGCGTGCCGGTCTTAGGATAGAACGTGTGGAGAATGGTATTCAGTGTGTGAACAGAATACTGAAAATGCCGGCAGGAACATATGATATGATCTTCATGGATATCCAGATGCCGCAAATGGACGGTTATAAAGCAACACAGACAATCAGAAATTTGCCAGATAAGGATAAAGCGTGCATACCGATTATAGCTATGACAGCCAATGCTTTTGCAGAAGATAAAAAAAAGACGATGGAGGCAGGGATGAATGCACATCTGTCAAAACCATTAAATGTACCGGAACTGATGGATACAATCCGAAAATTCTGTGATGGTAAGCAGATGTGTCAGCGACCGGGAAAAGAATAACAGAGGTATAGCAGAATGAAAAAGAATTCTGTTGTTATATCATTCCGTAAGTGATATACTAAAAAGACAGAAAAAAACCGTGTGGAATTACAGTTTTACTTTCGCATGGTTTCTTTTATACATAATGGTTAGTTGCAACTAATATCAAAAATAGTATGAAGGACTACAAAATAGTAGTTATTCCGGTTTTAAAGAAAGGAAAGTGAAAAGCGAATGAATACTTTTTTTGGCATATTGATTCCATTTGTTGGAACAACGCTGGGTGCAGCATGTGTGTTTTTTATGAGAACAACATTTAGCAAATCAGTGCAACGTGCACTTACAGGATTTGCAGCAGGTGTAATGGTTGCTGCTTCAATCTGGAGTCTTCTAATTCCGGCCATGAAACAATCGGAGAAGATGGGAGATTTGTCATTTGTTCCGGCAGTTGCTGGGTTCTGGATTGGTATATTGTTTTTACTCACACTTGATCATTTGATTCCGCATCTTCATGTTGGAAGTGATCAGGCAGAGGGACCGAAAAGCAGGCTTGGCCGTACTACAATGATGGTGTTGGCAGTTACATTACATAACATCCCTGAAGGTATGGCAGTCGGTGTAATGTATGCAGGATTTCTTGCTGGAAATGCACAGATTACAGCAACAAGTGCACTTGCGTTATCACTTGGAATTGCTATTCAGAATTTCCCGGAAGGAGCAATTATATCCATGCCGCTTAGGGCAGAGGGAGAAAGTAAGGGAAAGGCATTTTTAGGTGGTGTACTTTCAGGGGTGGTCGAACCGATTGGCGCAGTATTGACAATTATTGCTGCACAGCTGATAATCCCGGCATTACCATATTTGCTGAGCTTTGCAGCAGGAGCTATGCTTTATGTCGTGGTTGAAGAACTAATCCCTGAAATGTCGCAGGGAGAGCACTCGGATATTGGTACGGTTTTCTTTGCAGTTGGGTTTAGTTTAATGATGATTCTGGATGTGGCACTTGGGTGATAACAAACAGGAAAAGGTATTAGAATATAAATTTGCGGTAATCAATTATATCGGATTTCTAAGATTTTCATAATCAACTTTACAAAATCTAATCAGAATCAGTCCATCCATATTCCACATGGATGCAAATACCGGAATTTCTTTGATATCAGATGTCATTTTTATCATAAGAAAATATCCTTTTTCATCCCTTCTTCTGCAATATTATGATTATATGGTACATTATAAATGTGGAATTTACAAAGGTTAAGCGCATAACCCATTACAAAATTTGCATTCGATTTTTGTGATATTTTACTATTGCATTACGCATTTCCAGCAATCTGTGTGTTAATCATTAATGACATTCTTATCCCACAATAAAACTGTGTCGTAAAATTTGTCGTGTATTAGATAAACGTTTGGATGATTTGTTCTGGGAGGATGAAGAGGATGAAAATTAGGAAAATGAAAAGTAATTTAGATGAACGTCAGGAACTAAAACTTCTTAAAATTGAACATAATGGATGTTGGATTGCTTTTTGGGGCTTGCTGATTGTAATGTTAATACAAATGATAGTTGGGAATGACAGTATCAAGAATCTTGCCGGAGAATGGGTTGTATTTATGAGTCTTGCATTATATCTTTCAATTGATTGTGTGCGCAATGGAATTTGGGATAGAAAATTGAAACCGAATCTCAAGACAAATATCATAGCCAGTAGTATTGCGGCAGTGTTCAGAAGTAATGGCGAAGGTGTGTTTTGTTAAATAAAGAAGTTAAAGGGGCATATGTCAAAAACATTATTGACATATGCCTTTTATAGGGCTATTATATAAGAAAAGCGAGAAAGGAGCAGTTTATGCCGAGACCAGTAAAATGCAGAAAAGTCTGCCATTTCCCAAATGTTTTAGAATTCCTTCCGGCAGATGGTACTGAGAAACACACACCGATTGTTTTGACCGTGGATGAGTATGAAACCTGTCTCTTATACACATCTGACGCTGCCGACGACTAGTCGAGTG